>Ga0224511_10004260_pt1 | contig 10740 bp, 5 predicted proteins | sample SF_May12_sed_USG_2_FD_169988 | JGI IMG/M metagenome (GOLD analysis project Ga0224511, IMG submission 169988) | Sediment microbial communities from San Francisco Bay, California, United States - SF_May12_sed_USGS_8_1 | ecosystem: Environmental > Aquatic > Marine > Sediment | place: USA... | reverse complement strand
GCAACGTAGTCAAACGCTTGGAAACGTTCGTAAAAGTTCAATTGCGCCGGATATAAAACGTTCGTAGTGTGAATGAAAAATATCCTTCTCGCGAACGTAATTTCGCCGACGTTTGGGCTCATTTATTAGACTTTTCAAACGCCGGCAAACGCTGGAACAAACGTTTATAGTGTGAACCCACCTTAATGGAATTTGAAGACATCACTTACTTTCTAACAAAGTTAGCCAAAATAGCTGCCACTTGACAATATTCATTTTAAGTTTTCTGTCATCTGTGTAAGATTTATGTACAAGTACCTAACCTTGTGTTATATGTTCTTCCTTTTTTAATCTGACGCCGTTTGTCTTTTTTAAAGACATTTCTTGTTTAACATCCCTTGAGAATGTGCGGTTATACAAATGACATCGGTCTATCTTCATCATCATCTTATTTAAATGTTGCTGATATTCGTCTGGATACTCTGGTTGATACTTAGTAGTTCATATTTATTGTTAGGAATTAAAATTAATGTTTTATGCTCGAAAACATTTGTATCCAATACTATTATCTTTGATAAAACTGTTAAAGACTTGCATTTAATCCAAGTTAGTGGAATGTACTTTAACACTAAATTAATACTACTATAAAGACAAGTCATTGCACAGCCCAGAACAAGGAATGTCTAAAGTATCGGTATATATATGCAACAACACAAACTATACTTTTAAATACTTTATTTAACACGAACAGAACATATCGAAAATAGATAAATCAACAAATGAGTCTTTAACCAATGTAATACGCGATGATTGGAATAATTATACGTTTTTATCAGCTTCCACTATCCGGTGTTACAATTAAATTCTAATTAGACAATTGATGTATATTCATGTATTGAATCGAGTTCTTAAATAGAGCTACATATTGTCTGTTCAAAAGAAAGAAACTAGAAAAAAAATATTATCAGTCTGTCATCGTTTCAAACCGCTAAACGCGGCATCATGTGATTTCAGACCAAGATAGAGAGACAGATGCAAACATTATTATAAAGGAGATACAAATGCCATACTATTAAAGTGTTACTTATTTTACTTCTTTGTGATGTTGAATAAACAAAAGAAACTTATTTCTAACTTATTAATTCATGAAACTTTGAAGTACTTGTTAAATTATATGAACCTATATGTATTTGTTTATGTAATAAGAAAATGCAAAACGCATTTGATATCTCGACCATATAACAAAAAAGAATCACAGCAAACAAAATAAGTATGTCACTTAAACACTATATTCTTAGCGTAAGACCGTGGCATGTATCGTCTTGTTTTGTATTTTAAAGTTGACTATGTTGTTTAAATTTAATTCGTTAATTGTTGATGTATTGTATTATGCTTATATAACCAAACGTTCTATTAGTCTTAGAAAAAGGAAATATGAAACCTGGAGACTCAAGTCTTGTCAAAGATGTGTTTTAAATTAAAGCATAGGTACACCACAGTCATATGTCAAATCCAATTTGTTCTAAACAAGCATGTGCCACATGCCCACAATAGCGAGGGTTAGCGGCGAAACTAGGTTCAAGGCTGCAACTGATTCTGCTGCTGCAGATATCGTGATGGAGAGAGTCGTGGAACCGGTACGAGGTGTGCTACCGCTGTCAGTCGCATGGATCACGAGGGCGTAGGAAGATGTTGTAGCTTTGTCCAGGCCGTTGGTGGCAGCCACCGTCACTATACCAGTAGAACCGTCAATGGCAAAGTCGGTGTTGGTGTTGCCAGCTATAGTTATATTATAAATTAATGTTTTAAGAATTATAATTGGAAAATTCACTGCAATATATTAAAGTGATATCATTTAAAACGAGAGAAATAAATGGATTAAGCTTTATTAAATAAGTTAAAAGCAGCTGTCCTCAAAATGCTAAAAAAGTAAAAAGTGAAAAAAATATTTAAAATTAATGGTTAATACTGGTCAAGTTATGTTCAGTGGAGAAATCAATCATTATTGACCCATTCATTCAGTTGACAAATCGTTGGTAAAACATCGTTTTTCTTTGCATAATCTACTGTTGTGTATACTAAAAATATCCCGATGGCAGAAAAGGGAATTGTCTGTTGTCAAAGCAAAAAGGTGAAAATATGTAGTTTTTTTATTTCTAAGAACTATTACTGTCTCAGGATGGCAGCTGCTTTAAATTGCGTTATATCATTTAACGACTTCAAATTGGAATATCTTAACAGAAAAGGGCCATTTTAGCCGAGTTGTATTTCAGTGTGCGCGATATGTCAACATAGATATGCACATGTAATGAATGTAAAATTCGGCATATTTTAATTCAGTTCTAATTACAATTGATCGAGTACGTGATGACGTTGTTGGCCTCAGTGGCATCGCCGTCGGTCGCAGTAAGTGTCATCACAGTGGCGCCTGAAACAGAACGAAAGGAATATAAAGTCTTACGTTTTCACATTTGCTGTCTCAAACCCTTTGTTCCTAACTTCTTTATGTGAGCAATATTTTTTCTTTTCGAGGAAAATATATTATCATGGATCCAGTTTATATTAATTATCAGCGTGCATTTCTTAGGGTTATTGTAATAAAACTTAATACCAATTTCGGGTCGCACAAGGTTATTACACTTGTTCACCAGCATGTGTTTGTTAATTTAGGTAATAATTTAACTATTATCTCACAATTGGAATGCTTTGTACAATAAAGGTTTCGCCAAATAAAATATAATTATATAAATATTTAACTGACCTAACGATCACTAGAATAATGACATACCGTTACCTTTTACTGAACAAAGCAAGCAAAAACACGTAATTGTTTTCATGGAAACGGGTAGAAAGCAAAAGATCTAGCAACTTACGACTGTATTCTCTTGCGAAAACCGTTAAATGTTTATGTACAAAAATTAGTTATTAAGCCAAATAACTCAGTAAGCCGGCGTGTATTATATTTGCGCCAGGAACAGAGCATATGTTTATGTGTGTCGTTTATAGGCAGAACAGATGTTACCTAATGCAGATTTATCGGCGACTGATGCAGAGAAGGTGGTGTCAGAGAAGGCGGGCGTGTTGTCATTGACATCGGTCAATCCAAGACGTACAGTTACCGTTGCAGTAGTGGCGGGATTATCAACAACGTCAATCCCGCTGTAAATCAATAACACAGCAATAACAACATATATAGGCAAAGGAAAATATCGATAAAATAGATGAGATAAAGAACTGTTTGTATAAATACAATATGCTACATTTATTATAGGTGTTCTTCATATGTTACGCCAATTAGTCGGTAGAGCGCAGGACTATGAAGGCACAACTGATACTACTGTGTGTATAGGCTTCTGGATAAATACAGACAGTCAGTAGTCATTCGTAAGTACTTACGTGATAACAAACTGGTATGTAGTAAAGGCCTCATAATCTAGAGCTTTCCCCGTTGCTACTCTTACTACCCCATCGGTTGCGGCCATTATTCCAACTGAATCTGTGCTGGAAATCAACGCATATTCAACAGTTCCTGCGGCTGTAGCTTGGGCGGTAAAGATAGTATCCCCCTCCGTCCTTGAATTTTCTGCTATCGATGGTGCCGTGATATTACCATTTGCCTCATTTGAGGCAGTTCCCGGTGATGCCCAGGCACTAATAGCAGCATCTGCAAAGTAGATATAATATGATAATGAAGTCAAACCTTTTGTATTTTATATCTACATGTATATTGTACATGTACAGGTCCTGTATTTACCATCACAGGGAACACGTCATAATTAAAATTACCATCACAGATAACAACAGAAAAGCATACAGGCTGAACGTATTTGACAAGCCTTTCTTTGTTCATCATTAAGACATGATAAGAATAATTTCAGTCATTAATTTGTATGTGTTGGCCCCTCTGAAGTCACATATTCTTGGCACTGGGCCCGAGATATGTTTACGGTTCAAAGCAACATTGGAATGTTTCATCTTGGCCCTATTAAAGACGACTATGTTCCAATTTTTTATCCAACAAAGGTAACGGATGATTATTTAGTACTTGGATGGGTGTCTAAACGATCCGACGCCGATATTTAAACATGATAAAAGTACGCCCGATACCAACAAGTATTTATGTTTTGAATTGAAACCGTTATATTCCAAGAGTAACTCTTATGCACAGTCGAAGTTAACAAAAACATATTATTATTTATGCAATACACGTTTATGACATGGTGAAATGTCATCATTCAGTTACAATTACGACAATATATAGAATGCATATATTCGGGTAATTATATGCATTGTGCAAGCTATACTTCCTTAGGACATTCCCTAAATCTTTAATTTCTTGATGCAACATCGTTATGTGAATAGCACACACCTTGCTTTTTAATTAAAACGTTTCGTTTTGTTTTTAAAACGTCCAGAATATACACAAATACATATAATGAAGTAGAAGAAAATAAAATATTGTAGTTACCTGTACCAGCAAAGGAACAAAGGAGAAATAATGTGCACACGTACAACGCCATCTGTATCATCACGGCGAGTGATGTTTTCCGATCCGTATGTCAAACCACCCTCCGAGGAGTTCGTCGTTAGCAAGTATTGATGCCATTTTTATAGAAGCGTATCACCATGCTTAAGGTAACTACAACAAACACTGACCGCCTGGTTTAAGCGGACACATTGTTTATGACTCTGAATGATGAAGTGTGATTTTAGGTAGCTGTAAAAGTGGCAATGCTTTTTTGGCAAGACGCGGCGCCACAAAGTGCCATGTTTGCACTATTAAGTGCAGCAACTCAGTTAAGTACATGTACACTACTCTTGTTGCTTTTATGCCGTAGACATATAGATTTGAAATATTATAGATTTAAATTTATGTTTGATCCTTGAGAGAGAGATAGACCCTACTGGGATATTGACAGTGACCCATGAGCTGTATGGCCTGTTAGATTCGTTCCCCTAATTTCAAACAGTCGTGATGAAAAATAATCATTAATACCCACCCTACCTAGATACTTGTTTTTTTTCTTCAATTCAATGCAGATTGAGGCATTTGCTCCACGGCAAATTATGGACAGATTAGACAGAGTACTAGTAAGAGTCTTACGCAGCGTAATATAAAAATAACATAAGTATATTAGAGTACAGTTCACAAAAATATATTGTTTGCAGGCGAATATATTAATCTTTTAAATATCCAGAGTAAAAAAAATAGTTTGTAAGTTGTCTTCTTAAATCGTTTTGGAGTATTTATTGATTTTTATTATCAAAATAAATACTCAACATTTTGCAACTACCGCACTCATATAATCCTATGTTTGTGCAAAAACAGAAGTGGCAATAATTCAGTAGTTTTTCGAATTGGCACTTCATTTTATATTTACAGTTTTATTTAAATCTCTACAATTCACTGATGCTATAAAAGCGCTAATTTAGGATTATTGCCGTTCTTAAAATGCGTTAAACGTTGTTCAAGCTTGTAGTAAACTTGTTGATGCAATTAATACAACTCTTAAGTCGATGTTGACATATCGTATTGCACTTCATTTTGATAAAAACAGCAAAACTAAACAACGTGTTTGATAAGTGTTTACAAATAATGATTACATCGTGTTTATAGAACTTAAAACAACCCGATACCTTTTCTTGATGACAAACTTTTTTTAAAGTAAATCTGAAGTCCGACATTTTATTGCATGCGAATGACAAAGTTAACAAAAGGAATAATCTCTGAGACACGTATGCCTACTGGTCGTTCTGTTATTTAGTAGTTATCAAAAGTGTATTATAAACAGGCTTTTTAAACATATCCATGCGCTCTCACGGAGGTGTAAGGACGTATAAGAAAGCGAACGATCGTGCTGTTTATGTCGTAGAAATGTTTTGTTTCGTTCAATTGACTACTGTTATTATTGTAGCGTATCTTTGGGCATGTTAAAAACTGCCAATGACACATAACTTATATAGTGTAAGTTTATGATTTATAAACGGCTAACTGTAAACAACCCCCATTAGAGTTTACACTAAAACAAAGTATAACTAAAGTATGTTTAGTATTTAACAAACACTTCTATAAGTCCAACAATTACCTTTTGTTTCATGGTCGGTATTCAATTTGTTTGAAATACAAATGTAAGCAGTAAAAACAAACAACCGCAGGTATAATCATTAAAAGTTATAGAGCATTTTTTTAGACAATAATTGTTTTCTATTTGTTGTATTATTGAGAAAAAAGTTTTTAACATTCAATTTGCTAAACACAAATGCTGCTAAAAAACACACACCACTTTTCATCATGCACGTATATGTAATTGGATAAAGGACATGACTCAAGTTCGGTTTTCGGCTGATATTCAATTCAAACTAGTCTAGTTTTTACGGAAGCTTATCCGGGCTTCCACTTATCGAAAAGTGTCACCTTATGTCAACTTGTTTTTTCTAGATTTGACCAAAACATCCCATGAAGACTTAATGATAAATACGTGATACGTACATGTAAAACTTTTCAATTACTGCGAAACAACGTAAATTACGTGAACTGTCAATGCGAGTAACGTCTAAGAGTCTTTAGTTACTAAAAAGTAATTATTTTCGCACAGATTTTTGTCAAAGAGACAGAAGCATCAAGCATATCGAGAAAAGTTAAGTTGCAATGCCTAAAATCTTCTCATCGTTGTCAGTAAATTTTATTGTTTGAGATGAGCTAAAACATGTCATTAACTGGAGGCCCGGATACGCTTCCGTAAGTATTTAAACGTTTACTGTCTTCATGATGATTGTCACTGCTTAAAGATGCTAGGTATGTATCTTTATACCCTTATAATCGGTCGCAAATCTTGCAATATGTTAAGTATATTAACAAAAATTAACGTCGCAAAAGGAATTGCAAATTTTGTGACAAATAATGTCCTTTTGGACAAAAAGTAAAAACACAACAACAACAAAACAAAAATATCAAACATAAAAACCCTTGCCGGATTGAAGCCGGGACCTCTTGCACCCAAAGCGGATGCGTTGATTGAACTACCGTGTGAACTGAGATTATTGATGTGGTTAAGCTATTTAACTGTTCAACGCAATAGATCGAAACATAAATAAACAAAGCCGAATTTGAGGGCCACACATTTTCAACAAATTCATTTTTTTCTGTAGTATTTGTACATGCATGAATTACTATATTTGGCAGTGTCTCATATTTACGGGAGTATGTTTCACTCTATAAATATGGATAAAATGTAATATGTAATCAATTCTGACCTAGAAGATACAGGCATAGCATCTTTAAAAGTTGGTTTCCTATTTACGATTTTTTATTTAACACTGTACATATCTGATTGCACTTTTGCATCGATGATTGTCGTTTTAAAAGAGGTTAAGAAATTTAATAGTGTGCAATTCTCGTTAAGCGAATACACAAGGTAATTGCATGTATTGTATAACAGCATGGGCGCTTGAATCAAGATAACATTGTTAGAATGGTTATTCGTTGGACATGCCTTGACAAAGTTTGCATTTAAACACAATATCGTATCGAACAGCTTATAATGTGCAATGTAGATGCCGGGATCACATTGAAAAAATTGTGTGTCCTTTGTTTGTTAACCGTCTCAATAATAGCGGATGTATCTCTCCTGATCTTGTAAATTCACACTGCACTAGCAATAATACACTAAAATGCAACCATTTATACCTTACCTGTCAACCTTTATGTCCACCACATGATAAGCTTCTTCAAATTGAACGGTTTTAGTGTCTTTACGTCTCAAAACATTACATAATTATAATGTATTGTTTATTTTTCGAGAATAAAAGATGCATCTACAGATATCAGGTATTAAAGTAAAATTGTCGTTAAAATTATTGTTTGGGTGAGAATCCGTAATAAGCTTAAAACGTCAACTGCCTGCTATAGTGTGTAATAATACTAGGATAAAGTTGAACTTAAAACAAAATCAATAATACATAGCAAATTTTTTTACCAACTGATCCACCAATTCTTATCCCTACACCCAAACTGCAATTGTTATTTGTTACGTATAAAAATGATGTTAATAATGATGATGACGGAATTTTGGAATAAAAACGTCCTGACAAAAAATATACGTTTTGATGAACAGCTTCCATAAAACCGTTTTCTCGTGCAGGCTATGCTTCCATAGGGCTGTCCCTTTCATCAGTTTAATTGAATCTCAATAAACAACACACTGTGAGACTGCATCACTCATATGACCTTCGAAAGTCGTTAATCATTGACCATTGTTGTGTCTAGATACAACAACAGTGACCCTAAACAGTACATGTATATAAGTCCCACTACACTGTAAGTTTTAATCATTTATCAATGTTGTGTGTTCGTGTATTACGTAATCCTACGAGTATCCGTTGTTTTCAACGAAGTATCACAATCAATTGTTGTTGTTCCTTCTGTGTATGCCATTTGCCATATTAAACTGTGTTTCGATTTATGCATTAGGCCATAGTTTTTTTCAATGTACCGAAACGCAAATATAATGTCACCTGAATAATGTTTGTGTTTGTTTATTGACCATATCATCACAAACGTTTGTCCAACAAAATTAAAATAATGTTTAAGAATATTTAGATATATTATATCAATGATTTATCAGTAGTGAATGAGTTGTTCCACGTTGTGTTATTGCGGACATTTAAACATAGCACGGATTTATGGAATTAAACATCTTGACATACAAATACACGTTTTGAATGTCGTCAAAACACCCTGTGCGACTGTATCACTCTTTCCGCTTTCGAGCGTGGATGGTAGTTTTTAACAGGTGTGTCTAGTTCCAACAACAGTTACCCATAATAGCAATTATGTACATTGTAAGCATAAGTCAACATCATTAACCAATGTTCTGTAACTGTGTATGACGTACAGTATACGTGTGTCTGTAATTTTAGACAAAGTATCACAATCAATATATAGTTTCCTTCTTTGACATCATTTGCCATATCAAGATGAGTTTCGATATATGTATTACTGTAAACACACCTCATTTACAAATTTGTACTATTACGTAGCATGTTAAGCAGTTAAATGTGTTATTTAAAACCGAATATTTATGGTAGATTACTCTTGTAATTTGAAGACTTCATATGCGTTAGCAGTTATTTCGCTTTACACGATTATGGTTATCAAATGTACCATTCGATTTTGTGTTTTCTCATATAATAATAATATATGATTTATTACATACATCTTAAATTTACACTAGGCATAAGTGCCTAGAAAATATTTGGAGGGTTATCAGAATACTTAAAACTTTGACATAAACTGACTACAATGTATATAAAAAACATTGACAATTCAATTGTTCAATATCAGCTTCCTTTTGAAAAAAAAGAAAATCTATCATTTTTATGTTGTATATACAAATAATGATTAATATAACGTTGGTCTAAGTCAGATAAACAACTCCTGTGCGCACTCTATGAAATTAGGAGTCGATTTGTCTATCCTATACATTTAAAGGTTAGTCCAATAAATGGTTAGACTTATTTAATAAATTTAAGATACGTTGACGGTATATTTTGGCCAGATTGTTTGCATTTTATTTTTAACCCTACTTTAGCAGTGAATCCTATTCCAGTAAATATAAGAAACTGCCTAATACAATTTACCATGCATATTAAAGTAATACAGAGAACACTATTTAAATTAACAAGTGTGGCCGGCAAATTTGGCTGTGTGCGTTAATGTCGATCCATTACATTGAAACAGTTAAATAGCTTCACTTTAATTGATATTTGCACTTGTCACTGTGGTCTAAGATAATGTTTCAGATTGGGTGCAAAGGGCCTCGGTTTCGATTCCTGGCTCTGGGAATAATTTGTAATGTTGTTGGTGTTGTTAGTGTTGTTTTTAATTTTTCTTCCAATTGAAAATAAATAATGCCATTCAAAATGGCACGTCCTTTTGCAATTCATTTAGTACACTTAACATACTGCAGAATGTGTGGTCGATTATTGCGGTATCAAGATACAGACCTAGCATCTTTAAGTAGTCCTATGCATTCAATTACAAATAAACCGTTAACAAGCGTAGCGTCTGGGTCTCTATTCATTGTCTTCAACGCATTTGAACATCTATGAAGCAACTCCGTTTCTGCAAATGTCATTCATATATGTGGTACAGGCAATCATCTTCTCTAACAACTTGTTAATATTCGCCGGGATAATTTGTTCTCTACTCAGTAGTTCGTATTTATTTTATTTCATTAAGATGAACGTTTTGTGGTAGAACTACATTTTGTAACAAATGCTACTTGTATACATTTTGTTAAACCCATTATGTTTATAAAACATTTTTGAAACCCCCGTAAGTATCTTAACACAATAAACTATAAAGACAAACCCTTGTACAGAACAGAACAAGGTAGTTTTTATAGAAGTGACAGAAAGGTCTGTATCTGAAACAACATAAAACAAACACATTTTAACGAGTTTATTTCACATAAACAGTACATATTGAAAAACAGATGCATCAACAAAATAGTATTACATGTAGTCATATTTTTCTGGTCCTCAGGAATCATAGAGTGTACATGTATGTTGTTTACATTTGAAAATGGAGTTCTGCTCATGCGCTAGGGGGCGTCAGTGGTGTGGCGTCATTCATTACTACTGATTAACTGCTTCAATAAAACCGAGGCTGCTGTTTTCTCGTGCAGGCTATGCTTCCTGAGGGCTTTCCCTTTCATCAGTTTAATATTACTTACTACAGCTGGTGTTTAGTGCCTGTGT
>Ga0224511_10004259_pt1 | contig 10741 bp, 3 predicted proteins | sample SF_May12_sed_USG_2_FD_169988 | JGI IMG/M metagenome (GOLD analysis project Ga0224511, IMG submission 169988) | Sediment microbial communities from San Francisco Bay, California, United States - SF_May12_sed_USGS_8_1 | ecosystem: Environmental > Aquatic > Marine > Sediment | place: USA... | reverse complement strand
TAATGCTTCTCCCCATTTTAACTTTGCTGTGGCTCTGAACTTATCTCTACGCCAGGACACATTTAGCAATGTGACCGAATTATCTACCGTTCACTGTAGATTCGTCCAATGGTGAAACCAGCGTGTTGAGTTTACTGACACATAAGTGGATTAGCTTCATTAGTGAACTTCCAATCGGTGCTCCACTGGTAAATATTACTCTACTGCATGAACTTTTCTTGGCCACATACGTTTTTCTTTGTTCTACACAGAAGTGTTGCCGTCCCAATTAGCATACCTCCTCAGTCCAAGGCATGATCTGATGCTGTTAAAGCAGTTAGAAATTATGGCCAATGTGCGATGCTCACATTTACAGCAGGCATCTGGTAACTTCCAGTAACTACCAATCATAAGTCATTGAGATATCTCATTACTCATATGTTTTATGAGGATGGTTGTGAGCATCACTCTGATACTGTTTTCTGTTGTTGCCATGTAACTGCAATGTTATAGATGAGCAATGAGGAACTCGGAGCAAAATTCTGCAGAACTTATGACTGGTAAATAATTATGTAAACACTAATCCACAGCTAGTGGATGCATGGAAATTAGAAATATGGGAGACCGAAACTGCTCCTTTGTGACTTGAAAACCACTCTTCTACATCGATAAATTAAAAGTAATACACTGGAGCCTTGGCGAGTACCAATATTCAGAGAAAACCTTGATACCGCTAAAATACATATATAGAACGGTTTTCAGCATATTAACTTAAGTAAACTACTTCTCTGTTTAGGCTATGGGTGTAAGTTCACAATACCGCATCATTGATGGCTTGGTTGGAGTTTATTTACACTTATGTTTCAGGGGAAAAAGTATCACGAAGGCAATAGCTTGGCATTCACAGGTCGCTAAGTTGGCTGTGGCATACAGTAACCACAGTGTGCATATCTACTCAAAGGTCTCGCCGGTCACACCCATCCTAAAACATAGGAGTCAGCAACATGTGAGCTGCCTTCGGTGGCAGTAAGTCGGACTTCATTACATTTTTTCTTCATATTTGATAAAGATTTCTGTTCCATAATTTTGTCCACTTCAACTTAAAGGACACCTTGAGTGTTTTGTTCTTTTTATGAGATTCTAATATAAAATCATACAGCAGATGTCACTAAAAGAGACCAGGGTTAATAAAGATGTATGTTATAAGGTTTACCCTAATGGTTGTCTGCTTTGTAGGCCTGATAATTCCAGCGTTTTGGCTGTAGGATGCAATAAAGGAGTGATTATCTGGCACTTAGACCCATTGCTATTATCCGCTCGACCCAGTGGTAGCGCGGTGCAGGTGCTCGAGTACCCAGGTCACGACCCGGTGGCTAGCATCGATTGGTCACCCGATGGAAGTCTGTTAGTCAGTGGGTCATTCGCTGACCCTACCATTCTGGTTAGTCCAGCTTCCGATCCATGCTATATATTTCACACTTTGATGTTTTTTAAAACCATGATACAAATCTTGTTTTTTGTATGCCTGCAAATGTAGGTTTCCACTTACAATTGTTTATGAAATTGTTAAAACGAACTGATTACTCATAATTTTCAGGCAAACCTCACCTCATCCCCCACATGTTGAATCACTTGATTAACTCAATTTTCAATAGAGTTTAGCTCAAAAATGCCATATCATTTACCATATGGGCCGAACGTTTTAAAATGGCGCACAACTCCATGGTCAACCATAGCTATGTCTTGAGTTGTCTTCTCACAAACGCAGTTGGGAGGAACCGCAGATAACTAATATTGAGCAGTAACTATTCAAATGCTACCGCAACCAAAGTCAATTTGTTTGTGCATACACATACATACATTCCCTGGTGTTGCAGGTATGGAATGTGGCGGAAGGCAGGTGTGAGCCAATACACAGGCGAGACGGAAGAGGAAACTGCCACGTGTCCTGGTCCCCCGATGCTAACTGGGTTGTCTGTACCACTCAGACTAATGTAGTCAGGTGGGTGTCTTACCGAAGATGAAACTATTCCTAACACATTTGTTCACACCGGGGGTCTCTCAAGAAGCACTCGGCCTACAGTCTTATTATTTACCAAGAATAAAGCACTTCCTCAGAACATTATAAAGAGCGTTTGTGCCCCCAAATACTTGTGCGGCCTGAGCTGTCTATAATTAGGCCAGCTTGATGCTTTTAAATTGTTTACACGGATGCCTACACATGTCTAGGAACCCCGAGGTTTGTTTAGAATGGGAGAAACTGGAGTAGGTGAGGAGCTTAGACTAGGGACCCGGCATGACTTACACCCAATATTGAACAGTCAGGATCCAATCGCTGGGCTTTTCCACCCGTTACGCCATTGTGTAGCAGTGCTATTGATAATAGAATGCGAATGATCTACTCTGTCAAATTTAATTAACCTGAAAACTATAACCATGTTTACAGATTATGGAACACTGCTAACTGGGAATGTGATAAATGGAGTAGTGATACCCAAGGTAGATGGACAGCTTGCGCATGGAGTAGTGATAGCTCCACATTGCTTTTCTGCGGAAACCAAGTGCCTATAATCTACAGTCTGAGTGTTAATTGTGGTGCCACAGCGAGGCAGATAGCTAATCTGAACGAATTTCTTCCTACTCAGCTTATGAATAGGTAAACTCACCTTTCGTGTCTGTAAAATACATATATTTGTACTTGTACATTGCTGTTGATAGCATATCATATGTGAGGACTATTCGCATCTTTTTCATGCACCCCATGGACCTAAACATTGTGTGCTTTGCTGAACCCCGAACATGGTCCTGATGCTACAACGGATTGTAAAATTCTAATCACTTGCTACGGTAAAATTTACATTATCCGCACATGTTACCGTTTGCTTCCAAGCGCAGTGTTGACAAAATCATCAGTACCCATTCTCTAGACTGATTCCAGTATATTGATCCGCAGAGCAATAGGGGCGGGGCTATTTCCTTTTCTTTTAATGAACCCCGGAAATTTATAAATGAATTTTGCTTGTAGATTCGGCGCATTGATAGTTCAGGACATGGTGTGGAACAAGTCATCCACCGACCTAGCTTTATTAGTTGTTGGCAAGTACATTGTTAACCTTCACACCTGTTATCTCTGAATACTGGCTTTTATACAGCATTGTAAATCCAGGGAGCCATCGTCCTAGGTATCGAAGAACGGAAAAATTTTGGTCGCGGCGAGGAAGCGAAGTTGAGTTCAGGATGGATTTTCGATTAGATCAGAGTTGTCCTCTCTCAATTTCACCTCCTCAATTGGAGCTGAACTATCGTTATTCCAACGTAGTAATCAAGTCTCTTTGCGGTAACCTTGACATTTGCCTAAATTACTACGCTAACACCTGCTTTCGGTCACAAAATTTTGTTTGCATGATTTCGATCGCAGATCGCAACCAAACGTGAAGTATGCTTTTTTAAATGGTGCTTTTCGCTCTTGAACTGTTTTTTAGATTACGTGACTGAAATTCATTCGTTCTTCCCACGAGCATTCAAGACCTTATTGAACATGATTCAGGTGTTCTAGAAGCTGCACATCCCTGTTTTTTGTTGGAGTGCTTTCCTAGACTGACTATGATATGTTTGCGTACTGACACAATTGTCTTAGTCTATGTTAATTTGTGTCGGCGTTTGTTTATTGTAGATAGCTGTTATGCCAGCCATGTATTACTATTTTCCACACGTCAGCTGCTAACTTTAGACCTCAGTCTATCCGGAGTAATACTTGGGCTGCCAGAAAACCCCATATCTTCTCTCTCATTCTGCGAGACGAGTTCCCAACCAGTCATCACTCTGGTATGTGTGGATGTGGGCATGTAACCTTGGGGAGTTTAAATTAATGTAAAATAAATGCAACTCCACTGCATGCTGTAATCCCGCATGAAACCTTTTCTAGTGCATGTACCTCCTTGTGGGTTTTGATTGCTCGTCGTTGGCATAACAAGATAATATAGTGAAACAACTGCCCAGTCTTACTTTAGGTCAGTTGAACCATATTATCTAGGGGTCCGATACCGTTATATACATGACTGTATAAGCACCATGTGTTTCAGGCCTGGCGGAATGGTAAAGTGCATAGTATTGCTGTGGAGAGTCTGGCTGGTGGGCAAAGCACTCCAACTGCACACAACACATCAGCGCTTTATTCAAGTCTACTGGCCTGAGGGCTGGTGAAACTGAATCGCATGAGGAAAATGGTTTTTGTTGTGCATGTGATTTTGTCAATGATCTTACCAAGTTTCACGGACGGGTTGGAAATTGAATTGAATTTTCACACCATGCATTATTGAGATGCATTGTCGAATATATGGCCTAACCATTTAACAGATTAATGTATATGGGCGTGGATAGCCAAATGACGCCTACGTAATGAAGAAGCGGTGTTAAAAGTTTTGTATTTCGCATATGCGTATACGGTGGATTTTTAAAAAGGTAACAGTTCTGAATCAGAAAATTAAAAAATCGCAGACCGAATAAGCCATTATTGGTGTTATAAAAATAGTATAATCTTTGTACAAATAACAAATCTATAAAATACATGCTAGACTTTATATACATTGACTTAGCATTGGTTCTGTTAAAAGAGCGAGTTAAAAAGGCCTTATTACTGGGAAGGCGCAGAGGTGCTGATTAGAGTTATAGGTCTACAGAGAGCTGCTTGACAATGCGACGAAACCATCTTTGTTATCTATGGGGCCGAAATAGACTTGCTTTTTCTCAGTCATAGCGTATTTCCAGGTCCACATGCGAGCGGCTTGATTAAACATTCTCCTGTCTTCTTTATAACACCTTATAACCAAAATACCATGAGGGAACAAAGAAGGCAGATCAAATGTATAAGCTGGTCAGCCATAAAATGACATCCAAATGTCCGGTTACGAACTACCTATTCTGTTTACACGTAAAATACACAGGGTTTTATCTGGAAACTCAATGGCTTATATATCTGCAAGCTAGATATTTACCCAAGTCATTGAGCTACCCCGTTTATAGAAGGACAATGCAATCCAGAGGTTCGCGTTTAGACAGGGTCTTGGCGTTTTGTATCTTGACCAGGTCAGGAATTCTGAATCTTTGACCATTTCCCAAGGTGCGCCATTAGGGGATTTCTGCTTGCGGCCAATCCCCCCCCCCGAGCCAACGTTTATTTATTGCCGTGATCTGAATTCAAAGAGTGCAAAACAAATGATGGTACCCGAACCGAGCGCTATCCACCAAGCCATCGTCCTATCTTGTGCACCCGGTGACTGACAGTTTATGAGGTTGAGAATAAGATTAACCCAACAACTCACTTGGCAATCGTGGGCTCCATGCAGACGTGTAAATAGGGATCCGTTAAAAGCGACTGAATACTCAGCAAGATCTTAGAGATGGTGAGAGCCAGGCTCCAGTTGTGATGTATAGAATCTAAGCCAATATTGCCGTGCCTGCTGACATTTGGATGCAGGATCTTTGTCATGAACTGAATGAGTGGAGGACTCAATGGGTAACTGTAAGTAAATTATAATTGTTTTTACTGGAAGAAGGTACATTATGGAGAGTTGAACCGAGGAGAGATATTCCAAATGAAGTTGTACAGTTGGTCATTCGCACACCTTCAGCAATAAAAACGTGATCTACCCACAATCCAATTCAATTTGGTTTCCTTTTTTTGCCAATAATAATATAATAATAATATCTTTCACAACGGTCAGACAAGCCAGAGACTGGACAGACCCCTCTCGTTTTCAGTGGAACAGACCCTAAATCCAACTGCCCTCCTCCCCGACGCAATCAATAACTGAACCCAAGAAGTGGTTGATCCAGATAATTTCGTTTCTGTCACCTTCACAAACAACCCGTTCACTCACCAACCTAGAATCACTTACCTGCTAGGAATTTTCAGATATAGATAGAAAATGCCGTCTTCATACGGACTGCCTTTAGGACCGGTGATAATCGCTTGCCAGTGACTACACTTGTCATCCAGAGGTGATGCGTATATACCCTCTGGTGGATCACAGTTTAACTGACGTAGCTCATTAGCTAGTCTTCTATGTCTCCATGAGTCCTCCTTTATGGGAGGTGTTCGCTGGAAACACAACACACTAGGTGTGACAAAATGCACAAGTGCCCGTTGGTGACTGCTATTTATTATTAGTAAGGGTTTCTTCCTATAATGACAGATCGGTGTATTTACGATTATACTGAGCCTAAGTTGCATACATATCCACTGCATATCCACTCTATATATGCATGAATTATGCTCGTCGAAACCAAATTACGTTCCTGTACCAAACTATGATACTGGTACACTCACTATGCGGTCTATATACTGCACTGGTTGTTTTGTATGACTTCCTCACAGTGAAGTTGACAGATTATTTATTAGTTCACCAGTTATGGTGAAGAGCCTGGAGCAATATCAATGTCGCCTGCCCGCGAGGGGGCTTAGTTTTTGAGCTAGGATTATTATCTTCTTCTTGCGTATGGCAAAGCTGCCAGGTTAAATTCATGCTGTCCACCAGTTACTGCTTAGTACACAGCACCACATGTGGGTCAGTATTAACGCTCCAGGTTGGCGGTCAGTCAACCGAAGTCAGTTTACACATCACCCGCCGAAACTCGACTACTCTTTTCGAGAAGGGAAGGGTGGATCTTTACCAACTTAATTACTCACCGGTTAGGTCCTACATTGTTTCACTGCGGTGATCTGAACCCAAGTCAGAAATTTGGAATGAGGACCTAGCTAAAAGCCCATATCAGAAAAACACCCGGCTGGCATTGAGACTCAAACCTGCGACCTATGGATTGCAAGTCAAGGCTTTTTACCAACTGAGCTGTTCTGGCCCCATACGATTGATGTGAGACGTTCCTGCAACGGAAGCTCATCGCTCCACCACTGAGTTATACTATTATCCGGCTATCCCACTATCCGACTATATCACTATACAGCTATCCAACAACCTCGCCATCTGCTATTCCACAATACCCATTTTCCTTTTAACATTTACCTGCTGGTATAAAATTAGGGTACTTACATTTTTGGCCATGCTATCCAAGCAGTATATGCAGGGCGCGCTGTTCGTTCTACAATCAGGGAAGCAGAATTACAGTTGTTACTAACCTAGTAAAAATAAACACGCATACCACTTTATGCCTCCTATTTGGACAACAATGGAAGGCTAGAGACTATCAGGGAAGCACTGACTTAAGAACCAGAGCCCAATTGCACACAATATCATGAAATTGCAGACTGGCACTAGATTACTAGATCGAAAACTGACCCGATCACCGTCCAGACAACTTTTGAATTTAATCGGTGACAGTGGGTGTAAAACAGGAGCCATGCTGTCATGGACAACTCATGAACTGGATAAAGCATTAAAAGTGTTATGTCATGGCCAACAGTGTCTTCACTTGTTTTCAGATTCTGAAGCCTACCATGAATAAATGGGCCCAATACCCAGCTCAAATGGAAGCTTAAATATAACCCTATCCAATGCGCATACTTAGAGCCAACACGCAACAGAATTGGCCTCAAGATAGGAAATTAACACAGAGCTGTTGATGTTTGCATTGATTTCTCTGCGCTAATGTTTGGAAAATCCTCATGTAAGTGCACACTAGACCTGTAGTTACACAAGTCTATTTATATAGAGAAAATGTTCAAGAAAAATATAGAAATGGGGTTTCAGAGGGCAGTTTTCACCTCTGTCAGCGAGCATTAGTTCCAGTATTGTGAAATGATAGAGGCCCGAACGCATTGGCTTCTGTTTAGTTAGGGCTAGGGAAAACTGGCAAAGCGCTTCTTACAACTTAAGTTTTCTCCAATTTTGAGTTCTACTCGACGTTATGAGGGGGTGAAGATCATTAGGTTACTAAGTTTTAGTAATTAGATCCCATTCTATTTCTATTTGGGCTGTAGTCGATGGTTGACACACTTTCGGAGTTGTGTTTCCCATTATTAAAAGGAGGCAACTCCGCATTCATTGCAGCGATAGCGAGTGGTCTTTTTCCACAAATTGAATATCGATCACTCGAATAACTACAGCCCAAATAGAAATAGAATGGGATCTAATTACTAAAACTTAGTAACCTAGTGATCTTCACCCCCTTATAACATCGAGCAGAACTTGAATGTGAACGTAAGATTGGAGAAAACTTAGGTTATAAGAAGTGCTTTGCCGGTTTTCCCTGGCCCTAAATAGAGGCCGTTGCGTTTAGGCCTCTATAATTGCGCAATAATGGCACTAACACTCGTTGACAGAGCTGAAAAACTGCGTTCTGAAACCCTATCTCTATATTTTTGTTGCACAGTTTCTCTATTCAGACTTGTGTAACTGCAAGTCTAGTATAAACATGCAAACGCATATGTCAAACATCGGCGAGTAAGCCGAGAAATCAATGCAAACACCAACAGCTCTGTGTTATTTTCCTATCTCGAAGTCAATTCTGGTGCATCGACGGTCTGATAAGTACATCGTTGAGGGGTCTAAGTATACACATTGGATAGGGCTATATCTAAGCTTTCATTTGAACAGAGTATTGGGCCCATTTGTTCATGGTAGGCTTCAGAATCTACAAACAAGTGAAGTCACTTTTCCCCATGTCATAACCCCTTTAACAATTCATACGTACAGCTGCGAGTGTATTTCTTTCCAGGAATCCACTCGAAAGTAGGGTTTGAAGAGAGGCCATCTGCTTTTCACATGTTGTTCCCATTCCTCGTCGGTCACTTCTGATTCTATTATGTCGGCCCACTTAGTGCACACGCTAGACGCCATTTGTAAAGAGATGTCATCTAGATATCGGAACACCACCAATAGCACTGCAATGACCGGAAAGAATGACTAGCGTGTTACTGGCCTACTGCAACTTTGAGCGTCTTTTGGCACAATAGGGGGCTACATCCTCGCTAAAGCAAATGTATACATTGCATATTAAATACATTGCTGGTGGGGAATGCTTGGAGAGATGTACTGTGGACAAATATGAATAGATGGAAACCCTCGACAAATATGAATTCAGTTTGTTGAAAATTTCTCTTTTTCTTTAGAAGATTCTCACCTGCGGCATTGTATAAAATAAACATTTGTTCCCTACTGCATTCACTCACACAGCACTAGCAGTTGTATTCATGCTTGAATATGAAAATACGTAAATCAAAGTGATGGAATTACTGCCACGCTTACCAGCTACAGTGCAAGCCTCATACTGACCTTCGGGTGGGAAATTTTGCACTAAATCGCCGAGTACCCGAGGGTCATTATCCCTGCTGTATTCTGACAGATTTTTCACTCTCTGTTTGAGCTGGTTAGGAGTTGGATCCGCAACGCCCGTGTAGAGAAGACGAGCGATGGGCGCAGCTCTGCTGCACTCCAGCTCCAACTCCTGAGGATCCTCTGTGCCCGAATCTTCGGAGTCATCTTTTACCTACAAGAGAAGACAAACCCTAATATTAGTCACTTGAATCGGAAGGCACGTGCAAACACTGGCGTGTTGATGGAAAAAAAAGTGAGAACAGTTGATCTGTTTTGGCAGTATCAGCATGATACATGGCAGAAAATCAAAGTTCAGTCACCGATTTTCGAGTCTTTAGATAAAACTTCCCATTGGTAAGGTTGCGCAAGTCAGCCCACCAAAATTCTGACATCACCAGACACACAAAAGCACTGTACATAACACAACCACAATACAAGTAATCTCTGTTGTGCGAGTTTCACGATATAAACTTGTGACAAACGCTGCCAACAGACCGTACCATAGTATAAACCAGCCGATCAACCTTAATAAATGATAATGGCAACTATGACACAAGAAGACTCTATTGATTACTGAACAGTCCTATTCAACAGACCTCTTGAGCCTGCATAGTGTTCTGGACTGAGGGAAACCGGCATTCGCATGAAGAGCGATTACTCATAGTGGACCCCGCCATGAATGGTTTAACATGTACATGTACTTGGTTTATCAGAGCTTAAAAGAGAAAAGCTAACAGCCAACATCAGGACATTACAATGGGACACATCTTTTAATTTTGAGCCAAGTGTCGTAAACACTGGACTATCCCGCTATCCCAGCAAAAACACCTAGTAGTGTTAACTCCGACGTAATGTACTCACGGATCCTTGAGGCTCTCTTTGAGGAAAGGAAGAATAGAAATGATGATTATATAGGAATTCGTCTTTGTCCAGATCAATTGGTGGAAACAGATAGAGATGGCAAGTGGAGCAGATCGGTTGTGAATGATTTGAGCCATAAAATCCACAGCACACATGACAGCGTAAATGCTACAATAATAAATATGTCATTATATATATGATATATCATCATCATCATCATTGTCAGCCGTCTCTGTTCCACTGCTGGATGAAGGTCTCCCTCCTGCTTGACCACAAGTCTCTATCTTCTGCCATTCCTGCCCAGTTGTGACCACTAGGCTTTACTAAGTCTGCTGTCCAGCGTGTTTTTGGTCTGCCCCTTTTCCTTTTACCTATGGGGTTCCATTTCATTATGTCCAATGCCCAGTTGTCTTTGGCTCTTGCTGCGTGGCCTTCCCAATTCCATTTTGATGTTTTTAGCATTTGTAGAACTTCTGGTAAATTTGTTTTTTGTTTTATTGTGGTGTTGTTAATTTTATCTTCCCATGTTACTCCTAACATCTTCCGTTCCATGCTGAGTTGAGTGGATCTGATGTTTGATTCCATTGCTTTTGCGGTAGTCCATGCTTCGGCAGCATATAGTAAAGTAG
>Ga0224511_10004258_pt1 | contig 10741 bp, 5 predicted proteins | sample SF_May12_sed_USG_2_FD_169988 | JGI IMG/M metagenome (GOLD analysis project Ga0224511, IMG submission 169988) | Sediment microbial communities from San Francisco Bay, California, United States - SF_May12_sed_USGS_8_1 | ecosystem: Environmental > Aquatic > Marine > Sediment | place: USA... | reverse complement strand
TAGGTTGTGGAAGGGGGGGGGGGGGGTAGAAAATCATTGAAAGTGTTGACGGGTTGAAGTAAAAGTCATTCTTAGCGTGTTTTGGCCATATTTCTATTAAAATTAGACTTAAAATGAATTGCGAGCGACGAAAAAAATGAGAAAAATTAGCGTTTTGGGCATAAAAAAACATAGGTCCGCGGCCGTTAGGGGGCGCCTGGTGCGCCCCCCTGGATCCGCTAGTGACATATCACATAATAATTATATCTTTTCTAAATGAAGTACATTCATTTTTCAGTACTTGGTGGCGTGCTTGGGTGTGTCGGTGCAGTATTTGTTTTCCTGTTCGTGGTACTTGGCTGGCGAAAATACAGAAGGTGGGTTTCCATTTAAAAGAAATGCATTATTTATAAACGTTATTGTGAAAGTTAGCACAATGTTTGGACGAGAGTATTACGTTCTCGTGTGCGATATAACATACTAATCAATACTAAAATCCACATTGAATATCACCCTAGACAACCCGTGTCAGCTTCATTAATGTTTGCTATGTCTATTTATATTGTGTTTCAGTATCGCAAAACACACATACCAGGTAGACAACTCAATGAACAACATGATTACAAAAGCTGATTCGAGCGGAAAGCTGGGTCCTGAATGTTTTCGAGGCGAAGCTTTCGTGAACCAAGACGGGATGCAACTGGACATACTTGACGCCGGTGTCTTCAAGAGGCTGTGACCCGGTGAACTCGAACGACCAAATGCCTAATTACACACCTATCCAATGGGACTATGAACACTTGAAGACGTTTAAATGCCTGGACAGAATTGTTTAAAATCACTTGTTGCTTTTTCCATGGGTCTTTTAAATGTTTTTGGTGGTAAATAATAGATAAGCATATTGTTCAAATGAGTTTTCATTAAAAATACTGGGGTTTCTTCGAGTAACATATTAATATAATGCAAATAAGATAAACCGCCATCTGTATTTCTATTTAGGTCATATTTTGCATTTCTTGTTACTTTTGCCTTTTTATTGGTTTTTTGTTACATTTGTTTCATATCGCCACTAACTATATATTATCAGTTTTAGGACACTATATTCGTTATATTTTTGCACAATGAGTAAGACGCGTGTAGACTTTTCACTTACTAATACATTTCGAAATACTGAGAATTTTCAAATCTTTGGTCTGTTATACAATAACTTACTGTATCATGTCTGCTATAACAGGTACGCGTAAGGCTTGCGTTATCATAACGGATGACCATCTGTTAAAAATCTCTCAACAAAGAAATTGTTGGGTATATTACTTTGACGCGTTTTCTATGCTATGAGGTCATCCGTTATTATAACCGATACATGTAATAAGTACCATGTGTTTCTTTTTTTCATTTATTTTTGTATATTTGCATGTAATAACATAGCAAACAAAATTTTCAACCATAATATTGTATTGAGAATGTTATGAACATAATACGAACACATGCATGAAGTTTTAACAAACAGTTTTTTACTATCTATAGATCCATTTATCCACATGCATTTGGTAATTTAATTCGATGTTTGTAACAAGTCCAAGTAGATTCCAAATTTGTCTTTCCATAAGGCAAGAAGTGACTTAGTTTTCATTCTTGCTTTGATATAGCTGAGAAAAATGGTAAAAGAAGGTTTTCTATTGTAGAGTTTCATTAAAATTGTTAATAAATTCTCAATATAACAGTGAATTCCATTTGTAATACATATACCAAGTAGTGATTCTAGTCTTGTTATATCGAATGTAATTGTCAACATAAATTTGTTAAATATCTGTGTTTGTTTGTTTTTCAAAAAACCTGATTATTAGTAATTAGATTTGGTAAAACTGTTTTAATTCTATTTGCTATTGCTTTTGTTGTAATTGTAATTGTATAATCTACATTTAATAAACTTATCTGTCTTCAGTTGCTAATATGTTTAGATCTTTTCCATGCTTTTGTAAAACAGTTATGTTTCCTTTGTTTCTTTTATTGAGCTAGTCAGATAATTTTTAATCGTTTTAATCGTTCTAAAATAACTAATATATAATAATAATATCTACACTTAAACCATCCGAGACAGGATTTTATTGTTTTCATTGTCTTGAAGTGCAGTATAGCATTCATATTGTTAAAGCTTACCCCCAATTTTCCTTTTTTTCTGTATTTTTAGTTTATTTATTGGCTCAGTGTTTAATATAATTTTGTTTTTATTGTTGTTTTGGTTGTAGTTTTCGAAAATAATTCCTTGTAATGTTTAAAATAGCTTTACATTCTTTTATTTACTTTACCATTTTCAACAAGTGTGTAGATAGTTTTACTTTGAGCTTTGTGTTTTTCTAGGTTTTAGAAATATTTGGGTTTTTTATTGTGTTCTATGTGTTCTGCTCTCGATCTGATTAGTATTCCATTTATTTTTGTGGTTTAGATATTTTTACATTCATTTTTAAGGATGTCGATATCGTTAGTAATTGTTTCAATGCTCTACATTTTACATACCAGCTTAATTTCATTTTTTTTGTAAAACGTCTATCTCATTTTGGATTTTTAAGTCTTCTTTTTTTCTCTTATTTTATGAGTAGTGACCTAATCGTTTCTTTACGAATAATTCGTTTTATTACTTCTCATAATGTATTAGGGTAACACTCACATGTTCATTTGCTGTATTTGTTGTTGTTATTTTAATTGGTAGTTTTCGATAATTAAAACGGTATTGTTTATTTTAAAATAACCTGGCCCCTTTAGTATTGTGGATGCTTCTATTGAAAGTAAAACACAAAGGAAAATCAGTTTTAAATAGTACATGACTTGATAATGTTTCGTTTTTTGTTGATACAAGAAAATAATCTAATCTTGAATGTATAATCGGTATTTGAATGCCACGTAAATTGCATTTTGTTACCGTGTAGTTATTTCCATATATCAATTATACTGTAAATTTGGATTAGTTGTATTATTTCAGTGTTGTATTGAAGTCGTCCCCAATAATAAAAAAATGGTCGTCTTTAGTCAGTACATAATTAATAATAATTTAGTAATTTAAATATATGATCAATGTCTTTCTTTGGTCCATATACATGAACACGTTTCGGGTGACGTATGACTATCCGTTATCGTTAGACATGCATGTATTGCGTGTAATAGCAGACTACATCAACTATATTCGACATACAAAGCGTTTTCATTTATACGCTTGAATAAACTTAACCTCTACCCTGATAATATTGCAGTCCTTCTTTCTTTCCTTATATCCTCTACCCTTACTTTTATATTCCTACTGTGTTCTTATCATTTCCTTATTTTATTATTTATCATATATCTATGTGTATATAAACATTGGAATTTCATATATTATCCCATTCATTACCTCATAATGCGCAACCATTATGTTTGCTTGTTCAAGACAGCTATTATACCGACTTTGCAGCCTGAATTTCATATAGAAGCGAGACAAAGTATAAGCTTCAAGCGTCATCCTCAATTCAAAGGCAAACCCTGTTATCAATTGTATTTATGAACTGTGCAACGTGTATTATTTTTGCAATGTACTGTTGTTTAATAAATATTGGTTAAACTAACTTACTCCTCATTTAAATTTAATTAGATTTGTTCTTTCTTTTTTAAATAAATAACAAAATAAATGTATTATTTTGCTATGTTTCTTTCAAAAAGTCAGATTTTAATGTATAATAAACATATGATAACACTATTTTTCTTTTAACATAGTCTGTCAACAAAAAGTTGTTAAGGGTTATTTTTGTACCTTCAGACTTGGACTGCTCTTTTTGTTTTTGTAAACATAGTCGGCATATTTTATAGCATGTGGTGTTTGGGTCTAATATATATTCTTATTTGTCAGGTAAAGTTATTTCTTTCTAAAAACAATTTTTGTACTAGTGTTAAGGAAAATTTTGATACAGTCTGTCAATCCTGTGGTATGTAATAAATTAGTCCAGAAACATTTCTTTTAAGACCTCTATTTGCAGATATAGAAAAACATGATAATTAAATATTCCCAGGCTCACATGTTATGGGGTATTTTTTACAAACGTATACTTCAAATGAATCTGTTTATGTTTATTTTTTGTGTACAATATGTATGGAAATAAGAATAAACAAAAAATCTTTGAACAAGAGTTTCATGTTTTTATTGAAATAAAAATGGTGTTAAACAACATTAGGGTGGTGGCCATTTTGAAAACAGAAATAGAATAGTGGAATGGGATACAAAAAATCAATCTTTGAAACGTTTTGGTAAAATCGTTTCATATTGCATATTTTAATGTGAAATGCAATGCTCTAACACACTGCAACAAACAACTACTGGTTCCTAAATGTTGCCGTTAGGATGGTCATAAAATGTTTTCAAAAAACTATTAGCATTGAGGGGTTTAGTTTTTTGTTCATTGTATTTGTATATTTTTGTTATTTAATGGAAATAAATGTGTGTATTTAACTTTAAATATTATTTAAACGCATTACATGCTTACAAAATTAAATTTAAATATTGTAAGTTGAGAGTACACAGTTGCGCTTTTTTGTTGGAAACGTTGAAGGCAGAGTTAACTTTCGGTTTAACATTGAATTAAAAGGATGAAGCAAGCGAATTAAATTCTCGTTTTATGCGCACATATGCTTCAATACACTTTATCTTTCTGTCTGTGTACTAACATTACATTTTAGCAAATGCTAAAGGATCCGCTGGAATTTTCATCGGAACCTTTGCCGTTGAAATGGTCCAAGAACAGACGTACGCAAAGAACAAAAACACGAAGGTGTACATTTAGACGGACTCGAATGCTAGAGACTTTCGATCTTCACCTTTAAGTTGAGAATAACCACTTTGTAAATAAGATGTTATGCATTTCTACAACAATTGTAAATAAGGAAACGGTAAACCAAAATATTATATCAAACTTTTCTATTTATTGTGTATTGTCAACCAGAGTAATGTATGGAATAAAACAATATAACTATGCAATCTATTTCCGGTATCCAACGTTGTTGTAATATGTTACAACAGTTAAAATCGACTTTATGGGACATAACATATCATATCTTTAAAAAAGTTAGTTGACTAGAGGCTTTATAATTGTATAAAAACTGTTAAGTTATAACCGTTTCACAATTAGAAATGGCAATATAGACTCCTACTTGGATATCTTGGAAAACTGATTAGTTGTTGATTTGTCATTTATTCATTTTCACCTGGTCGGTTGTTTGCCTTTTTGGCAAAAAGACGTCATACCTATCAACCTGTAACGTTTTGCTGTATTGAAATAACTCTTCAGTCCCCAAATATGTATAACTTAGTGGGTAAGAATGGTGAAAAAAAATGAACAGCATCGTTACGATATCTCCACCACTAAAATCACATTGCTTGATAATAAGCACTTAGTAAAAAAAAACGTATTGAAAAGATGACAAATGTTAAAAAGCCGCAAATTACCCCCCATTTCATTGAAAAAAGAACAGACTTTGAATGAATTTATATATAAACGCTCATTTCTGTATCCAAATTTCGATTTAAAACACTGGTATACTGGCATTTGCATGAACAGAATAAATTTTAATGTACAACGTCTACGACCAGAGCCCAATGCGTCCAATGCAATTGCCACCGTGCATTGCCACAGCCGCAGTTAAGAAACACAAAGGTAATGTTTTGTCTCATTTAATATTACAAGTGGATGTGAAATAAGATTAATTTTAATAAACGTCTCTCAGTCTACTGTTTTACTGATAAATTAGTTCCAAACGATTGAGGTTTGATTCGATTAAACCAAAATGCATTTACAATTGTAATCGTTTTTGTGATTTTCGTTTTTACCTAAATTATGATTGAAAGACTGTTGTACTTGCTACAGCTATGTTTTAAATCCATGTATGCAATTTTCATATCCATACATGTTGAATCAAATAACATACACACTGCCATATCAGTACTGCAATACATTAATTAGACACATAGGTTAAATAAGTGTATACTTTCTTTCTTTTTTGTTGAGTATACATTTAAGTTTATAATAACCACAACTTGTTAACTGGTAACTTTACATTTCATTATCTTATTTCTTACTGACATTTTAATATGAACAAAGAGCACAGGAAATATATAAAACAAAATATATGTAAGAATTTAGGATTAAAGTTTTTCTTTCAGCAACCTGTTTCGTTTTGTGTCATGTAAAAACTGTACTATGTATCTATCTTAATATCAGGGTCGTAGGAGAGTTTTGTTTAAAATATATTTTTCCAGTGTTTCTCAAGGGATATCAATTGGCACACAGTCAGGAATATAAGCCCATAACTTCAGAAGGCGATATAAATATTTCTCCAGAAGATTGAATTGGACCAATAACATAATAACAATAAAACAGAAGACTGGATGTATTTTCTTTAAAGTATTTATCATCCAACCCGGGTGCCAGAAATATTGATCAGAACACGCTATATAAATGGTGTGATTTTTTCAAAACGAACTCGTTGTTTTCGTCTTAAGCAACACCATTTTAATAATCATAGTTTATCCTACCTTCAATAGAGTGCTGGACCAACACTTGAGAGTAAACTTACAGCCGGTCATAAAACAGTTGTTTCCAGGAACGAAGCGAGGGAATGCTCATTTGATATAGTACGGTTTATTTTGTTTAAAGTAAGATTAATGTTTTAAACGTAAGTTTCTGTATAATTTTATATGTTTATATTATAGGACAATGTAACAATGGCGCCCTGATCGTACAGTGGTATTTACTACATGTAACACATAACAGCATCACGTTTTCAGTAGTTGATTAAGTCCAGTTCATTCGTGAAAAGGGAAAATGAACTGCCCTTCATTGTTCTGAACTGTTATTAACTCTTATTATAATTGTCCATGCATTTCAACTGATTAATATATATATATATAAGTAATAACATGTTATGAAAACAAGATCTCCCTGGCACGTTTAACACTAAACAGCCCCACGTTGTCACATTCTTAGAATGCTAGAAGTTTAAAAGATAAAGGACATATAGATACATTTAACTTCTACTACATACATGACATAATGCTATCAAATCATCTTTAATTAATATAGTAATTAATTAATATCTCATAGTGATAAGGATTTAACACATGCCGACATGCATACTATGTAAGTTATGTTTAGGAGAAACACAAAAGAAATCATTTGAAGGTAAGTTCTTGAAACATTTAAAGCTATGTGACCGTTAGATTTTGGTGAATTGGTTATTTTACTCTATTGTTTAAAATGCATTGCTTAAATTCCAAACCAACTTGTATATATATCCGATATATAAGATGCAGGGCTTGAACAGCGTTGATTTATATATAAAAGATTGATAATAACAGCTCATAACAAAAACCTTATCAATATGGCGTTGATTGTGTTTGCGTGACCGTAAATTCACGTGTTGAATACATTTGTAGTTTTAACCTGGTGTGTGTACGATTTGAACTATATTCTGTATTGCAAACTGTTAACTCGTAGATGCCTTATTATTATTTAAATATTTACGTCATGATGTCAATATCAAGATGCTAGAAAAGAAAGATGTTCAGTACAAATGACAAAACAACGAACACTAATGTAATGCGCCACGGCGACACAATGCATCGGAGTGGACTTTTCAGTTATATAAACAACTTTAAATTTAGGCTTTCAACACCATTCGCTTAGGAAGTCATTCGCTCAGAAGTGGTACAGACTATAGAGATTCTATTGCACTAGTCCATGCGTAATATTTTTGATGATATTATTATGAATAACAGCATATTTGAGACATTCCTTAATAAATAATGAATGTACGATACAGGAAAACGTTTAATTTATAGCGTAAAACAAGTACATTCTGTTCAGTAAATAATAGATTTCTTCAAATTCTTCAAATTGACATAATCACATTCACAAACCTTTAGAACATAATGTATAGGTCCTAAACGTGTTTATGCTTGTTTTCCGTATAATCACTTGACCCAGGCTTAGCCACCAAGGTCATGCACGTGTTTGTATTAAACTGATGAAAGGTTTTATTGAAGCTGTTTAATGCGAACTTTAGGTGTTCCAAACTGTATCCCACGCCTAACTCGCGTTTCGACTGTCTGTTCGGCAACCGGACAGGCTTCTATTGCAACATCACATGTGGCGCGGGAAAAACGCTGTTTGGAAGCGACTTTGCCGTCTGCGACAAAAGCATCAAAGGTCTCTTTGGCGCCAGGAGCTGGGAGGTCATCATCAAGCGGTTTTCAAAAGTACGTTTTCATTATGTATTTTATTGATTACAATTCAATTTTGCATGTACTGGCGTGTTGCTACCAGCGTTCAATTTTACAATACAATATAACTTAACATTATGACGAACACAATTACAAGTCTCGTTACAATGCATGCAAATGATGTAACAAGTCATGTACTACAACCCCGCCTTGAGCTGTTAACTCTCATCAAACTTATTGCAGGTACGTATATACTTGTAAGATGCTGACTGAGTGAACGGGTGAATGTAAGCCGGTATATCGCTTTCATTTATTTTGCATAAAATTGTAATATATGAACATAACCTACAATTATTATTTAATATTGTATTACAGTTGTTTGTTTATTTATGGTATTGGGTGGTTATTTACCAAAAATAGCAATGATAATTGATACACAGCATACCAGACTGTGAAAACAGTAGATAAATGATGAGTCAATAGACGTCTTTTAATATGATCATAACCCCCTACTTAAAAGGTGAATTTGTAGTGTAATGGATGGCGTAAATACAAATGTTCAGTTTCCGTTAGAGTTGGCTCAAAGTTCTTAACAAATATGGCACCTCACATAGAATCCAAACCGCTCCAAGTGAATATGTTCATTTCCTCTTGTTTTTATTTTATACTTCACAACCCAACAAACTGCGTAGTTGATGCATGACCACCAAAACACTATGCGTTTAATACACATCATCTCAGTATACCAAAAAGCAACTAATCTTTATAAAACTTATAAATTATAATCGAATGAAATACTATCGTGAAATAAACATAATTTTTATATAAAACTGTAAAGTTACAAATTTGATGATACAAATAATTTTGAAGACGAGATGTTCTCCTTGCTTAACAAATGCAAAATACATGTCTAGGAGGAAAGCATAACAGCGGTCGAACCTGGGATCCTGAAGTACGTGTGCATATGTCTAACCCACAGACCTGTCTATAGTAGAACCGAATAATCGAATTTACTCAGCGGTGGCATCGGAAGAAAGGCATTTAATATACTTCTTGAAAAACATTCAGGTAAAATACTAGTTGTTAAAAACCAGTCTCCACACTTGTCTTTAACACTGCCCATTTTATTAAAGTGTGCTTATAAGGTCTGGTGTAGGGACACTCTACATCTAGTCTGCGGGAATCAGACGATGTAACAATGCCCGATAAACATTAAGCTACAGTAATAATAAAAAACAATTGGTTCGGATCTAGGACTATAAATAAAAATTTAATATTTCATATAACAATAAAAAGTTTTGTTTTTTTATTCATAATTACAAGGCAAAAGTTACATGCAATGCCTTTGTTAGCCCATGGAATAAATTAATATATTCTTCAAAAGCTTAACATACAAAAATACTAGTTCATATTACTAAATGAGCTCAAATTCGAAACAAAGCAGTCTTTAATACTAATGGTATTCCATTTACTAACACATTGTACTACATTCGTAACTACCATTAAATTATAAGATAAGCGTTGACCATTTTCTCATCATGTACATCAGTTCATAGATAGCAACAACGATAAGACATTTCGACTCTATTTCTTATTTTTGTAATAAGCTAGTTCAACTATACAAGTATCGTCGAGGAAAAGCAGTTTTTTCTTCAGCATGCCGCTGTTCGTGATATTCCTGTGTTTCACTTGTTACGTTTGTGCAACGCATGGAATAGATGAAGAAACGCTTCGTCTGATAGACGGACTTCAACGTCAGATATCGACACAGCAGGAGAGGCTTGACGCTCAACATAGAGAGATCGTCGATCTGAAGCGAACATGTTCCGCTTCTACGTCATACCCTGGAGACGCGTCTGGCTCCGTACAAAAGAGACGTAAGATATTAAAATGTTGAATTACATTTCAATGCAAAATTATTTTAAAGTTATTATATTATATACATGTATCAGAATTTTGGTTCTTTAGCGTTTTTATAGTAAAGCAATGATAAAATTTCCAGTGAATTTATCTAGTTTATATATTAAAAAATTTGAAAACTGTTATTTAGTTTGTTACTGATCAATGATGCTAAAACTGGTCATACATATATTCGATCTTTTATATACGTATAACTAATTTTCACTTTATTTGCAGTATTTCCGGTTAACAATGTCCGTGCTGTAGCGTTCTCGGCAACGGTATCAAGTCACGTGACTGGCCTTGGAACCAGTCAGGCGATAGTTTTTGACCACGTGACCACCAACGTCGGGAACGCCTACTCCGGACGCACCGGGATCTTCTCCAGTCCAACGAACGGCACGTTCTTTTTCCTATCTTCGGTGATGACGCACGGTGGCCAGTACTTGGAGGCGGAAATCGTCAAAAATGGCGCCAACGTTGCTCTTATGATCTCGCAAGATGCTCAGTTCGAACAGGGAACCAATGGAGTTGTCGTGAATCTTCAGGAAGGGGATGAAGTGTGGGTGCGACACGTGACAAATCAAGGCTCCAGTGTCTATGGTGGAAACTGGTGTTCGTTTT
>Ga0224511_10004257_pt1 | contig 10743 bp, 8 predicted proteins | sample SF_May12_sed_USG_2_FD_169988 | JGI IMG/M metagenome (GOLD analysis project Ga0224511, IMG submission 169988) | Sediment microbial communities from San Francisco Bay, California, United States - SF_May12_sed_USGS_8_1 | ecosystem: Environmental > Aquatic > Marine > Sediment | place: USA... | reverse complement strand
TACAAATCATATTTCATTTTCATTATGTAAAAATGTATTCTATTTGTATAATAATAATAATAATAATAATTAATAATAATAATAATAATAATAATAATAATAATAATAATAATAATAATAATAATAATAATAATTTTAATAATAATAATAATTTTTATTATAATAATAACAACAACCTTAATCTTAAATTTAGATGCGGCAGAAAATAGTATGTACCACCTACATTAGTTAATTGAGTACTACAAACTTAGTTTGGCCTCACATTATCATTTTTAAGTAACTTTTATCCTAATTCTATGATTTATCTTTTTGAATAATTTGTTACTGAAGAAAAAAATCATTGAAACAATCAGTGAAATTCGACTTTATTGTTCAATTTATAATTATAAAAATTGGTATCACAAGGGCCTCATTATTTCAGGACACAAGGCCTCTAATGATTGTCTCCTCATAATTTTATGATCGGTATGGCTTGTATATCAGTCATGCTAAGTTTCGTGCTTTAATCACCTTTTCCACATCAAAACCCTTTACCAAGCAGAGTATATAATAAAAATAATGCAAGTACATCGATTGTAAAAAATTGTTTTGTAGAATACAATAAGTAGTTAACAAAACAAAACAACCAAACTAAAATACAATATACATCAAAATATATTATATTGCAGACACTATAGGTCCCGGGTTCGATTCTGAGGTCGTATCAATTGAATGTTGTCATTTCTTTGGCATTGTTATTTAATCAGTATACTTAATACATTGCAACGTATGTGACCAATGATAAGGGCATAGGATGTACACATATTTAGCATATACCGGTTCACAAAATAAAAAATGTAGCGATTTTGCTAAAACATTGCATGATATCGGGCAATGTGTATGTCGGTGTAGATCAAAAAAAGATTATTTCATAAAAAATAAGTTATTCCGTTGTTTGATAGTTCTGTGATTCGCGATCTGCGTCCCGCTGCGTCCCGCTCTATGCCAGTGAGTATCTTTTTCATGGTTCCGCGACAACATGCGTGATTTGTCATAGAATACCTGGTAAATAATGGAGTTGGAATTGTGTTTAATCGGAAAATCTGGTATCTAGCAAAATTCATAATGAAATTGGATAAATCATCTTTAAATCGTGTGTACACTGTAAACATTAGAAATTACAATTGATGGATCTCGGCACCATGTAAGCTTATTGTTTTAAAAGTCAGTAAAACAAAACAACAAACCACACAAAACATTATAAAACACCGCAATATTAAACGTGTGTTATTTTACACCTTAGATATAAATATTCTATGAGAACCTGTACGGATAAACAAACAAATCCTTCGAAAGCATCAGGGCAGTTCAGACTAGCCAATATATCAAGAGTATGGTCGTAGTTGAGGTAACGTGACGCGTTTGAGGGAAATAATTATACTGCAAATTTTGACGTATTGGGCATATCTGTAACCTGATCATACGCCTGGTATATACATTATATACTGCAACAAAAAACGTTTAGTCAGTCAACGTCTCATGATAGGTGTTGTTTTTGATAACCAACAAAATGATAGAACGCAGTAACATACATCGATATGAATTTGGATTCCAACACTTTATAAGTAAGAGCATTGATTTTTTATCCACGTTTTCAAACGTTTAATGTTTTTCACGGTGACGTTTAATACGTTTAATAAAAATGTTTCAGTACCTTGGCGTCAACGGAATATGTTAAGACAAGACGATTCCTCGCCATTTCAGAACAAGTTCTGATTCCAAATTAGTTCTAACTTTCATAACTCTAACTTGTTTTCGGAACACATCGGTACTCACCGTACGTTAGAGTTATGACATTAGCCCATGTATAAACTCCAAATGGAAACCTCCTTTGAGTTAATGGTCTAAATAACCTTTGTCTGATAAAACAAATGGGCCTTTGAACTACATAAAGAACCACAATGGAAATAAGAGTTTATATTAACTATTTTTTGTGTATTCCTTGATATGTAATGTTGAGGACATGGCTTATTGTTTAGCATGATTCATACATATTTGTTATAACTTTTATGTTTATATGTATGATTATTGTTGCAAATCAATGCCATGTTTCTTTGTGCATTATGTATTGAAATAAACCTTTCTATCTACATTTGTTTTAAACAATTTACCCATTGCTTTCTTTTAACCATGGGTTTAATGCACCGTTCCGCAAAATTTCAAACTCCGCCAAATGCGGTATATTTGCTATGATCTTGTGAAGGCTTGTGAAGGGGTCTTTCTTTTGTGTTTTCTAGGTCAGATTGTCACCTGACAATATAATCCTAATCTTTTCGATTAAAATTGACCATGTACTGTTATAAATGATCATGATTGACAGTTGCGGAACGGTCCATTATGGCCGAGATTGATCGTTTCTAAAACTAGAAATGCAAATGGTTAAGAAAGGAAGGGGGGGGGGAATCTGATACCCAATGGAGTGAAATGCAATGAAAAGCGTAATTCGGTATAAGTTCTGAGACTAATTCCTGATGCATTACACAAACAGCAAACCACTTTTATGACGTTTTGATAACGTCGTGGTGACGTCATAAAATAACAGATTTTACGTCAACCTGAACGTTATCGGTTCTTTAAACTGCCGATTTCTTTGATATGATTCTGAACGATAAATTGTCATTTTCTGTACACCTAACTGTTTTACATCTTCACATGTGTTTGTTTCGTCCTAAACCATACCCAATGCTTTTAGCAGATCAAATAACAAAACAATTTGAACGGCGTACTTTAGAGATGACAATAATGTATGACTTATTAAAGCAAATCATTCTTATTCAGGGATACATGTGCCTTAGGTTTTGACATTTCTTTACTTGATTTGACAAATCAGTTTCGCTGAGCATGTGTTGCACGTATATATTGTTAATGTAACTTCATGTTTAGGGGTAACTATCGATATATCAAAATACTGACTAAACCTTTTTGTTCCAGTGTATTAAGTTAAGGTGTAGGTACACAAATTTCGGGTTATGTGTCCCGGATTAACAAAGCAATGCGCGCTTAATATGACTTATATTATACAGTTTCCAAATGACCCTATAACTTATCACTCACTGTACAAACACTAAACATTGTTATAGTTTATAATTTTAATGTGTATCAGGTATACTTAAATAGTCTATTATATTGTTCAGTTAAAAAGTGGGATAAATAAGAAATGTCAGAAAATATGCCATGTTAGAGCTTTTATCTGTAAGTAGTAATGCTGAAAATTTGTTGGAATATCTAACACCATACCGGTCTATGTTTTTAAACAAAGGCTACTTGCAGGCTACGCTTCCTGAGGGCTTTCCCTTTCATTTGTTTGATTATAAATTATGTATCCGAAAAGGACATAGTCCCTCGTTTGTAAAACTACATGTTGCAGTTGTGAAAATGTTGCCAAAGCATTGCTTTTTAAGATGGCGTCCAAGTTGGCGGCCATTTACTGTATATATATTGCGATTGCTTACTTTTGGTAAATATATTTATTTAATTTGATTATTAAAAGAACATTGAAATATTGTAAACACTATTATGTGATTATGATCATTATTGTTTCAACAGTCGGGTCAGACATTGGCTGCTGATTTTGCTATCTGAAATCAATGTGTTGTAAGCACTGTAATTTCTGTAAGCACTGTAATTTCTGTAAAAAAAGTTCTTTTTTCTGCGGAGAGTTTGAACACTAAGCTGATTTATAAGGTTTATTTATATTCATATGTTTATGATAAGCGTTATCAAAATTTATTAAATATGTCACCTATCTCATTGTCATCTAATTGTATGATATCAGGCTTTATCACAACATTGCGTTAACGTTATTTATAATATGGGTTTATCAATATTTGTGCATATATACCACATGATATACCACATATCTTTAAAGTTATTCATTTAAAACGAGAAAGAGAGATTTTCCCTGACGGCGACGGTCATTCTTGAACGTCTATAACGACACATTGTCTAATACATATTAAATGGATTGAAGCTTTTAGATTATATAGTGATTTTATGACACGAACACTATAGAATAAAGCTATGTGTAAAACGCGAACCGCAATGGCAACACTAAAATTCATGGAGGGAAGACGTTGAGACTACGCTCGGAATGGTGCAGTGTGAAGAACTACTAATGTCGGTTCTAGATCAAAAATACACGTAAGTGATATTTGATGCTTTGTTAGTTCGTAACATGTTACATGTTTATATATTATATAATAGTTAACCACGAACGTTATGAAATAGGCCAATAGATAGAGACGATGTCGCCGTTTTGTTACTGCACACTACTCTACACGTTAGTAACACGTGTTTGATTATATTTCTTATGTGTTTATATGTGTTTTAAGTTTACGTTGAACCTCATGAAACAATTGAAAGCTTGACGTAACTCTTTGACGTTCTCTTTAAGCAACACCAATATAAGTGATGCCAAGTGTGCGAGTAGTGATGCTGATACCGTAATGTACCTTAATGTACCGTAATGTACCGTAATATAATGAAGTACCATCATGATGAACCCTCCTTTCTACTTCGTAACCATTTACTTCTTTTTGTTCTAAGGCTGCGTGTGTCCGTATGTTGGCCCTGCGAACTGCATACAGTTTAACAACAAAACTACGCTTCTATCGTTTCCATTTATACCAACCAGACACAAACAATAGTGGCCTCTACATCATTGCATACATTAGTCGATGGAATTGCTCGATAGTTCCCCACGTATCGTTTTATTTCTAGTAACGATTTGTTTGCGCTTGAGAAAAATGTATTTGACTTGACAGTATGCTTTTGAAAGTATGTTTCTATATTGAACACTGCTGTCATTAATGTACCGATGTTAGTTATAAACAATTTGAAATGAATTCAAAATGAGGGCAAAGTGCATAAATTATTGAATACGTGTCTTAAAGATGCCATATTTAAGCAGTGATTCATACTCCTGTAAGCATCATCATAATCATCATCATCATCATCATCATCATCATCATCATCATCATCATCATCATCATCATCATCATCATCATCATCATCTTCATTCATAATCATCATTCATCATCATTTATCATCATCATTATTTTCAAAAATTGTAATTTTCATAGACATTGTCAACATAGCCACCGTGATTTTCATCGTTATTAAAGTCGCTGCGTGATATGCATTGGTTTGCCATGAACATAATTGATAAGTAGCACAATTTGAAGATTTGGCACAAACGTTTATGTCATTTTCTGTTTTCGACGTCATTTCGTATTTCAATGCAAAAATGTAGTCAGTGTTGTTTTTATACTTTGAAAGTCTTTATACGCGAACTACTTCTGAAAAGTTTAAACTTACATAGTTTTAATAGTGGTCCCTACATGGACAATTACAGTGTATGTTCTATACTTAACAGACTGCATAAATTGACCATTTATAAAAACATGCAGTAGGGTTCACGGCTGAGAACTTATTCAGACATGCGTTTTAAAAAGCTTGTTGCAATGTTCCTAAACTAAATTGCATTAAGTTCATTAATTATGTAGTCGTTTCACGATGTGAATTTGTTTGTACTGTAGTAACGTTACTTGTTATCAATTTCTGTTCTATTAGTCAATAATTGTTTGTGTATAGCCTGCATTACCCTGTGATCAAAATAAATACGTGTTTTGCAATTATTGTGATTATGTAGTTTTACTTTTACCTACGAAAAACATAATTATTTATGTTTGTGAAATAAAAAATAGTGTTGCGTTTTTAGAAGCATACTCTTTCTCAGAATACCATAAGCGTAAATGCCTAAAACAATCGAACATGCCTTTAAATAGTACAATATTATTGTATATTCGGTTAATTTCATGTTAATCGGACTATTTTCGTACAATAAACATGCATATAGACTCAGGTATATAGGGGACGTTAGGCGATATCTTAAGTTGATATTTAGTGATACACACGCTTGACAAAGTAAACACACGATTTATATTTGCAATAAATAAACTGACTGTCAGTTGAATATTTTAATTATACTCATTCAGAAAGCTTAATTAAACTTTAATTGAGTACGTGTTGAATCGAACATAGAAAGTAAAAAAGTTAATACACTACGAAAATTAGCCGTATAAGTTGTTAACTTGTTTCAGCAGAAGAGATAAAAGCAAACAAATTGAGTACATGTACATATCTCAAAACTAGAACGAACAGTATGACTGCTTATTGATAATTGTACCTAATCAGTTTATGCATTGTCATCTAACAGGTATGTGTATATAAAGAGTGGGTAATAGTTGAATGTCTGACCCCACTGATTAGCAATTCAACAAAGGTTTGTCCCATAAACAAGGTACATGACCTCGCTATTGGTCACGTCAACCGTTAATATAATAGGAAGGTTATGTTTGGGAACATGCAGTAAGTGATTGCGTGTTTAAATTTTAGTTAACGAAACTCAAACCTGCTTAACACGATGATGTATGTTAAAGCACATTTGGTTTTACATGTATGTTTACAAATTATGTTTTATATGTCATTTTATTTGATGCAAAACATAAATATTTATTATCGAACCATAACAATAAAACTAATAATATAAGTGTACCAGCAAGCAGGGTAATTTAATTTGTAATTTTAAACAAAAAAAAACACTATCACAACTATTGGTTACACACAAAATACAGTCTTACTTGACATATCAGTTTTGGTTCAAAATGACCTCCATTGTTAACGTCCTACTTTCTTTTTTCACATTGAACCAAACTTCTATATTTTTTGGACAAGCTATTGATGATTCACTTATAAAACTCTAATATGTCCTCCGTTAATGCATGAAGTTTACAAGGCTAAGTGTGAAAGAATTGTTCCTATTCATTTTGAGTTCAGCTCGACCGCGTTAAATCCTCGGTGCTGGCTAATTAGTGGTCAATTAACAATTAATTGTAATAATAAAATTGAATTCGAAAATTCGGCCGATTTTCCAACATTCGTCAGTGTTGTGTGGTCGCGCTTACGATGCCTGATTGCATAGTTCAACAAAATTTTAAGCTCTTCTCAATGCAGAAGATTTTCCTTGATCTTGTAATAAGGTTTATCACAAACAGGAAGTAGGCTTTCTTTTGTATTTACTAGGTCAGCTTGTCACCTGACATTTGTTTAATATTGATCATGATCCGTTATAAATGATTGACAGCTGCGGAATTGTCCATTGACAGTGCCGCCGCTTTTATCCACTGAGACTGGCAATAACGTTCTTGATTAAATATTGTTGGTGAAAGAATGTCTTGTATTAAAAATGCTTTAGTTTGTCTAAAGATATGTTTGGTTCACAGTCTAAACCAATTTTGCCTGTGATAAAAAATATTTTTTACAGAATGTCATACAATACCTACAATGAAAAGCAACCGGCGTTTAACCCAATTTTATTAGTTACGTATATTTACTTGTTATACTCCATTTCGAAAACTCTATATGCAATTCTAAGCGTAGTGGACCTTTGCATATTTAGGCTTTCTTGCTTTGTCTTTAAATTATCATTTCCTGTATTTTACATTTAAAAAAATTACAATACTAGTTAATACTTATTTATTTAATGTCGAGTGCAAAGCAAGGTAACCTAACTGATATTAATCACTCTCGACCGCTCATTTCAGATGAGTATCTCATTTTGAACGAAGCGTGAAAGGAAACAGAAGCTAGACCTACCCTTATATGTTGAACACTAAGCAATGGGAGGCTAGTATCATATTAGTAAAGTCTTTTGTATGGCGCGTTCATGGATCATGTATATACCTATACTAATGAGCTGCCGCTGCAGTTATATAGACACTTTTATTCTAACTTTAACAACACTTTAAAAGATGTGATATTCAGCATGTTATATGTTTTGATAACTTAGTGAGTTGCGTTTTAACAGTATTATTGACACAAAATATTGCCCGGGAACACATTTTGTGCGTTATTGTGATTGTAAAGCTTCGTATAGACTTCGTAAAGCGCCAATAAACTTTCAAATGTGTATTTATTATGCGTTTTGAGATTGTAAAGATATGACCACTTCATTGTATCCGTACCAAATAATGTAATCAAATTTGGCATAGATTCTTTCTACTTAAGCAGTAATATTCTTACATGTATTAGAACAGTACTTACTTTGGCAAAACATATCTGTTGCCATTGCAAAATTCAACAAAACTGATACATGTTACTTGCATAACCCATTAGGTTACGTACCGCGTAAATATAGCGGATATTTGTTGGATTTTGCGTAAGATCGCATTTTATTTCAACGAGTGATTCCGTAAAATCAGCTGTGCTAAATGAGGACATACGATAACTATAAGATGACGTCATTAAGATAAGCAACATGCTGTAAATGGCTGATGTAACATTTTTGTCTAGTATTGTCCGATCCTTTTTAAACAATGGGAGTAAAAAAGAAGCATACAGTTTTGATGACTTCTTTTTAAGTTAAGCAATATTTTAGAACTGTGTACTTTTGTGTGAAATTGAATATTAAATACACATTTAATGTGTATCATTGAGAAGCATCTCTACGCGGTGATCGAACTATTTGAAAACATTTTTTTCAGTTCCTTTCTATCTAGGAAAACGCTAGTATTTTTATACTAGGACATCATGTTTTAAAGATAACATGAAGACAATTTGAGTTTGCTGTAGTTGATCTTTTGAAGGTACTCGCATGCGCAGTACTACTGGAGTTAAAAGGCGCATCAGTAGAAAGATATTTTTTTAATTTCACTGGTTATCTTCCTATTGTAAATTCTGATAGTTATTCAAAAGTCATGAAAGATATACAGGTAAAAGGCTGTGTAATAACTAATGTCGATAGATCAACAGAAAACGATTTCGGCGTCGCATTTCACGCCCGCATTATTATTATTATTATTATTATTATTATTATTATTATTATTATTATTATTATTATTATTATTATTTACTATTATGTTCCAGATGAATGATAGAAAGTTGAAAGGCCTACCACTTTGAAGGACAATGGACCAACAGCGCCAGTATGATGACTTGCAACAACCATCAACGAGTGATGGAGCAACATCAGGTTCACAATCGGGAAATGATGACGTACATGAGTTACAAGATGCACCAGGTAAGGCCTATATTAAGTGATGTTAACATCTGAGTTCTGAGCCAGTATGCATGAATTCACATTGTCTAGGAGACATGTCATTGATTGTGATCACCATTACCAGTGCTATCATGTGAAGAGGCGCAGCAGACAAAACTAGTCAAACCTACATTTCTTAAGAAATTATAACATCTTACACAGTCTTATGTTTGAACGGTTGATGTGCAAACGTTATGTATGTCCAAATCTAGGTTACATCCTGTATTTTTTAGGTGTTTTATATTGCTAATTTACAAATAGACAACATCAAAATAAAAACATTAGGTTGAGCCTGATGATGGTATCATAATATAATATTTAATTTCAAATATATGCACAACATGTAAAAGGTACGAATGTATTCATGTAATCTATGTTATACCTCTTATGACAATACCGTGTTATGATATAAGCATGTACTTGTACTTGCTTGAACGCACTAATGACTTTTGTTGTTGACAGCTGAATACTATTTAGATATACATATCACTTTAATTTTAACTGTGCAATTTAAAAAAAATGTTGGTTACATGACCAGTTAAAAAAAGAGAAATATGTATAACCATAAAAGTCAGGATATTTATATCTACGTAAAGAAAGTTTAATGCCACCGTGTATAAAAGATAACATTTGAATGTGCAATATATTATAATATATAAACTTTACATTATTACTTAATTGTTAAATAATATTTACAGAAAGGCTATATTACATGTAAACAATAAGTTTGCATAAACGGGTATGAATAACATTTATAATATGTAATTGATAATATATACCGTTATCCTTCTATATCCATAATATGTAGAACAGAGCAAGACAAACAGAGTAGAGCTTGTTATCTAAGCATATGCAATTTTGTTAAAACACGAACAAACAAACGCACTATGCTACATGAAATATTTGGAATTAGGAGTTATTTATAACATGTAGAAATAAAGGTGTCAGGTATAGCTCGAATTTATTAACCCCGACTTGACCTTTATGCAAGAATATATTATCTGTCGATTACGAACGTTAATTAGCTTTCGTAAATGCAATCGGTGAAAGTCGTTTGAGATCGTGCACGTTTGTTTAAACAATAAAACATGTTATAATATTTAATACGAATACGATGTTGGACAGTGACGGCTTTGTCGAGGGGTGAGCGAGCATAGCTTGCGATCCGAAAGTCGCGGGTTTGAGCCTCTTAAGATTTCTTTTTCAATTATTATATTGGTAAAATCAAATCGATCTTGGGTCGAGTGGCAAGGTAAAGTAAAGCATTGAGTTTCCCGTGCTATTTCGTTAATCTCGTGAATTAAAATAAAACACACACACACACAAATAAAAATAAAATATTTGAACAAAAAAACGTAATGGAAAAATGTGAGACTCGAACCACCATACTAAGTAATTTGTTTCGTGTCATAACAAAAAGCGATACCTATGCCTTGCAGATTAGGCTATCTAGCATTCCCACTAAGGGTTGTTCGAAATAAGTAGATAATTTCAATTATATGTTTATTTAAAGCTGGGTTCCCACTGCCGATCAGATCAACTCGATCAACCCGATCACCCAAATTCCCCGATCAGGCCCGACCAAGCTCGACTAAAGGCGTGTACAC
>Ga0224511_10004256_pt1 | contig 10744 bp, 4 predicted proteins | sample SF_May12_sed_USG_2_FD_169988 | JGI IMG/M metagenome (GOLD analysis project Ga0224511, IMG submission 169988) | Sediment microbial communities from San Francisco Bay, California, United States - SF_May12_sed_USGS_8_1 | ecosystem: Environmental > Aquatic > Marine > Sediment | place: USA... | reverse complement strand
TTATTAGTACCTATGTTTTCGGACATGGGGGACAAACGGATTTATTTCTGTAGCTAATGTTTCGGACACTAAAAATAATAATTATTTTTTAGCGTCCGAGATTTTAGAGTAATTATGATAATTAGCCAAAACAATGGATTTCACGCGGGCCAGCAGAACTCAAAATCTAATAGGAGCATACCTTTTACACTTAGGCATATACAATTCCATGCACTAACGGAGGTAATCTTAGAGTTTTATGAGTAAAACATCAATAGTTTGTACACATGAAAAGGTTAGAAAAGAGGACGTAAACAAAAGTTGCAACCAAACTTGATTTGACGACAACCTCTATTTAACGACATTAAAGTTCAGACCGAGTCGATGTCGGTACAAGCAAGTTTTATTGTAGAATGTTGAAAACTGTAAGAATTTTATTTTCAATGGAACTTTTAAAACAAAAGAAAATGCAGCATACCTACACTTCAAACATGACAAACCTACTGTGTACCAGGTTAAAAGCACATAAAGTTGTTCAAGTAATTTGGAAAATGAGATCAGAAACCCGATCTAGAAAAATGCTAATTAACACGCGTTTTTCGAAAGTAAAAAAATCAAAACCTGATTATTTAGAGATTGCCGTAGAAACGCAAAGTTGGTATATATATTGGTTTATGCTTCGATTAAACCGCCTGAACAAATAGGCATTAATTTAAGATGTTAAGATGTTGTACGTATACTTTTATTAAACGTCTAGTAAGACAGCTTTATTTCGTACAGGCATTTACTTTTACTACATTATTTTTCGTCTGTATGATCTAGACATAAGAATAACGTTGATCTCATAATTTAATATTTTAGAATGCTTCTATATTTATACACAATATTCGCACGCAAAAGAGCAATAAATCCATATATTTACATTGTTCCACTTTTATGAATATGTATTTAAATTCGCAAAGATATAAGAAATATTTATAACGCTATATTAATATATCGTCACTTTTCATTACTGTTCCAAAAGAAACGAGCACTAGCTTTGTCTGTTTCTATTGGATAATCGACATTGCGTTGACTAATCAACGTGCTTGTTAATCGCGTGACGAACCCTAGCGGGTTATAACCTATTAACGTCTGTGTTGCCTTCAGAAAAAATAAGCAAATGTAATTATAATAATGTGTTAAAGTTTGTAATTAGTATATAAATTGTATATTTACCTTGTTGACAAACCGACTGTCTGTGATCATCGGGCGTATCTGTTGAACGCTTATTTCCATCTTTCACATATATAGCCTTTTTATTACTGTTGAGTGTAAATATTCCTGAAAATTCGATGATTCAAATCAATAATTATCAAAGCGTATTAAAGGGTTCGCTTATATCTATATATAAGTAGTAAACCCTATCAACTGTTGACAAATCATTAGTACAAAGTACAGTATTTTCGATATATATACCATACACCTGGATTTATAGCAAAAGATTTTTGTTATTGCATGCGTCTACATAGTGGTTATTGGCATCATACGTATAGATGTGTTTTATTTATTCCTTTTAATGATTCCTACATTACAAGTAGTCCGAAATGAATAAACACGCCTGCACATTGATCCCCTCTAGCACCGCGGTGCTACGCTTAAAATGGGGATTCAGGTGCTAGAAGAAACCTTGTGAATCAAATGTATATAGAGGGAGTTATTTGAATTATTTTATGGACATTTGTACTCAGATCGACATGGATCGCCGATTAAACCATGTTATTTAAGTAATGTAGATGTTTTTCGTTTTGTTTTCGGCAAAAGAAATACACCGATATTAGAGTTTAAAAACAACACTAAACATGTGCTTCAAAATCCCATTTTCGCACAAAGCAGCTTTATACATAAGCAAAATGCGTTTCTTCAAATGGATCTTTACACAGTGGTGAATACTGTTACCCTCAATTTTGCGTCCACTATCAACGGTAATAAAGAAATGGGCAGCAACCCGGGGATTATATTTAAGTATATTCGTTTTTGTATTAAATCCATAATAATAAAGATAGGGTTATTCATGTTGTGGAATTTATTTGAACGCAAAATCAATCAAACAAATATAATTGACTTTAATAGGAAATATAGATTTCGCTCAGGGAGCCGTTTTAACCAATGGCTACCATTTACTTTTATTGCAAAAAGTAGTAGAGCGCAAACGCTCTAAAAAGGACACATGTTTTTGCAACACAGATTTAGCAGAAAACTATTATATTCATCTATCCGATTATTTATTAAACTATTATGTTTAAAACTGCGTTATGACAATTTCATTTTGAACAATTCCACAACATTATGATTTTTAAGAAATGTTACCATTGTATCCAATGCCTTTTATAATATAAGTTGCGGAAGGTAGATCATTGTTTAATATTTCATTGCAATTATGAGGTCCTTAGAATATAACTAACATTTATGTCGGTTAGTATTGCCCATAAAGGAAAGCAATAGTCATTTATGAATACAACAACTGATTAACCATTGTGATGAACTATCATCTCTAATTTTCAATATGCATGGCACTTTTTAATAATTATCACTTCAAAATTGATTAACAAAAGGAGTTCAAAGACCAACACAGTAAGTGACAATTCAATGTCTTCTGGTATGATGTTCAATGTTTATTATCTGTTCATTTTAAGTTTGATGTTTTCATTTATGTGTGCCTTTTTTGACAATATCCAAGTTATAAATGTTCATGTAATGCCCATACAACCTAACACATGAGTGGTTCCGTATGACAAGAAGTAAGAATAGTAGAGAGAAATATCAATGGCTGGCATTGACACATCATAAATAAAAAAAAACATATTCTTCTTAAACTTGACAAGGCACTCCTTTTGCAATTTGCATGTCAAGTGTAGCCAAATTAAATCGAAATGTTTTTAACACAGATGTCTTTCTTGGCCTAATTATAGTTCCACTTACATGTAATCTGTTTTGATAGGTACATGTACCTTGACCAAATTGTTAGGAGCATGAAGATCTTATCATCACATGGCAAATCGTCATGCTTCACTGTGTCAAATATGGACACCAAGACGGAATTACGAACTCCGGCCAACGCATCATGTGACATCCACTAAGAACACATTCTTAACAAATGATAGTGGATCTTAGCGGACTCAATCCCGCTATCCCGCTCATTGGCTAGAAATGTAGCCTATGTACTAAGCGCAGTAAAGCAACGCTCATGTTTATTGATAAAACGGTAAATTGGGTATTAACGTTCATAAAATAAATTGAAGAGATGTTCAAACAAAGAATGTTGTAAACAATGTACATATGTCATGTTTAAGGGCACCATGACAAAATGGCCCGTACAAAAACTAGCACAAGGGACGACACAAAAACTCTTACAACATCATGACGCAACAGACATTTAGAAACATATATTTTTGTTGTTTTAGAAGAATAGTGATTCTTATCTCAAATCTCACATTCTGCAGCTCTTATTGTGTGCTATATCTACAGTAAAAAGAACAACTTAAAAGCTCCTTTCCCAGCCTGAGTGGATTTAAGTCCCAAAATTAAAAATAAATCCAAATAAACAGCAGTATTTCACAGATAATCATTATCAATATAATACTTCTTTCAATTTCATTAAATCTTCTCGTTGTCGTTAAAAATGTGAAACAAATGCGCGCTTCCTCTGGTCATGGAAGGATTTCATTGTTTATAAATATAACGGAATTCCCTTCGCCGCGCACCTTGCAAAAGCCAACCTAACGCCGCACGTTTATAGGTCATTCTAATTTTAGAACAGTGTTGATAAAAAAAGCGTTTAAAGCGGTATGTATTTTTTGCAAAATAAATGAAATATTACAATTCTATACTGCCATTTTCCTATTTTCTCCCATAACAACACAATATCCTATCTTTAATAACTATTCATTTTCAAACAATTTAATTTAACTAAATGTGCCATAGTCATGAATAACTACTTTAACTAATGTATAAAGGATTTCCAAATTAACAATTGTGCGTGGTTCACAGGCTCTTGAGAAAATGTGGTCATTTTCCGTCCCATTACATCCAATGTATATTTCGAGGAAACATATATGTTTCTGGAATTTCAGAAACATCAGGCATGAACAATATGTCATACCTTCACATGTCTGCTGTGCACTAATGTACAATTTAATATTTATGTATTTATGAATTCATTTCAACAAAGGCTAGGATAGGAGCTTTAATGCAATTTCATCACCGTTTCTAAATACATACCATTGAATCGGTTTACAACTTCAAACGAAACCACATCGTTCCACCTTTGTGAACCAGATGAATAACCGTTGTTCGGGTACGTCAGAGCATAATCGATGCTTGCTGGCCTATGTCCGTTTTGAAGACAAAAGGTAACAGCTTCCCTCCATTCGTCAAAAATATGACTAGCTTAAATGTTAACATAAAATATATTATGTTTTATTCTGGGTACTGTTACTTGATTTGATTGAGTTTATTGGTAAACAAAAATACTTATGTAAAATCAACCTTATTTCTTTTATTACATTTAAAAAAGGTACAGAAAAAAAACTAATTTTCATTTTATATGATGGACGTTTATTAAATGTCTATGAATCTTAAAATGTATCAAATTTTTGCTGCGTAATATTTAGCACTGCAACAGTTTTTCGCGCCAAAATTAACACACAACTTGTTTACGCTTCGGAGCTACCAGATAACTACACACATACATAATATACATTATACATGTATTGCAACTTGTTTAACTTAAAATATCACTTCTTAAACATGTTTTATAATGTGACAATCGCGTTCAGTGTTGTGTTTATATTACCATAATATATATCTGTTTCAGTTTTCTTTCGATGCGTGCATAAATGTTTTATACACAATTCGTCAAAACACAAAATACCTTACTCCATACTTCATCATGTAACAGTATCAAATACGTACACATATAGTTGATGCGTGAAATTGCTTTTTGGAAGTAAGTTAAATAACTTACTTGTCGCCAGGTCCTGACATAAACCTAAAAAGCGATTTGAACAACCCGTCCATGTCAGTTTTAGGGGTGACGGTTCAATGGCGAGACAATCACTTTTCGTTGGTTCTGAAATACATGGATGTCAAAGCAACACAAATATTTGTTTTTATATTTGCGTCGAGTAGTGAAATCTTAAACTAGAAATATGTTGCCGAATGATCATCATTGTCGATTCCGCAGAATGAAGATTATGTGTGCTTCGCAGACAAACATAAATTTGACCAATTGTGACTTTTGACATTCATGATGCCAACAACTTCTAAGGTATACATATGATTCCTCAATGCGACACTTTCTCTCCTCTATGTTCACATTTGTCATATATTGCGACGTGAAAGCCTGGACAAATAAAACCTTGACGTCTTAGACCACACTTCAATATGCCATAAATGTGTCTTAAACGAGACACTCGTCCTCTTGATGTTAACATTTGTGCTAATTTTGTTTTAAATCAATCAAATCATAGTGACGTCCGGACAAACTTTTTGACCAAATTTGAACATTAACCTTTACGCTTGACCACACCTTTTTAGGATTCAATTGATTTTTGTGCACGAGAAACAATAATCAAGGTCAACATTTAATTCTTTTTCAAAATCTCCTAACTAGTTAATATAAAGCTTCTACCCCGACAAGCCAAATCCGGACGCACGGATTTGCGGATGCAAGAATGAACATCGAACTAAAGTAAGTGACGGCCAGGTCAAGTTTTCCACAATCAGGCTCAACAATGATATGAGTTTAAGCTTTGGAGCATATTGGATATGACAGTGCTTCAAATTGTGTATATGTGTCTATTCATCCTCTCACTGGTTACAATGTAAGTGTTTGGTAATGTCGTTACTTTACTTTTCTTACACACGATATATGTTATACACTTTCTACTCGCATTTTAATAATTCAGTTTATAAAACGTCTGACATTTAATTTCAAACAATGTTATAAGATAAACCAGATAAACCAGATGGATGAATAAAAAACAAATACCAATTTAACGTTTACATTAATCGTATTTGATTAAAAAGGAATGAATATAAAACACCTGTGTTAGAAAGATTTTGTGACAATTTGTCTACCTAATGGTTGAGGATTAGGAGAATAATGTCGATAAACAGCCACACTTCCACCGGAACCACACAGGAAATCTCCACACACCGAAGTGCAGTGACTACGATTAACAGCTGTCTGATCTTTATTGACTTCATTGAAGCAGTGACACTGCATAACACCGTTCTAAAATAAACAGTTCTCAACATTTTCTGTTGATAGTCAAATCGTCAATAAATAACGATAAACAGTTGTGCGCAATATGTTAAAATATCGTACTCTTAAACCAATAAAAACTTGTCGAAAAGTTTAAAAGGGTAAAAACCGCGTAAATCAATAAAATGCGTTCCGTATGTTTCGTCATGAAATGAATCGGTTTTTTTCTCACTCAAATGTAGCATACAATTTGTATTAATTAGCAGCTTTGTTTTGGAGGAAATGGTGACTAAAATTCAACATATATATAATATATACTTTTTGTTTATCTTTTAAAATTCGAAAAAAAGTTACGAGGATTTTACTCAACAGCACAGCGTATTCGTAAATCGTGTTTTGTCGTCTAAAATTAAATAAAAACAATCTTAAACGTTATCTAAAACCTTTGCAATAAACAATTGCGATTAGTAATGCTCAATTATTAATAAACAAATGAAGCAACCGCTCAGTCTGACAAACCCATTTTATAAATTATGTTTGATTGTTCGATGAAGTTTGAGTGTTATACAGTAAACTTCGCTTATAACGAACTCATCGGGACGATAGCAACTAGTTCTTATATCCGGAGTTCCTTATAAACGTACATGGAACTAATTCCTTGTAAGCGAAGGTTATATAACAAACTAAACTGTATATCAGATAAGAAACTTCGTTTCCGAATATTGTTTTGTCCGAAATTATTGTAAGTTAATGAACTGCAAATATATGTTGATTACATAAAATAAGGTGTAAAACGGTCTATAATGATTCATGAAACACAAAATAATTGTCAAATATACTAAAATCAAGCTTAAATTGTCATCCTACAAACGCAGTATTTGTTTATTGCAATAACCACACTCTTATTTAAAGCTTGGTATCGTATGGTAACCATTGAATGACGTCAAAGCGTCTCTAAAATTAATCAGAGAACAATATCGTAACAATGTAGAACACATAGTTAAAAAACAATTCTCCGATATTTACTAGTTTTTCTTTTTATATGAAATGCTGCAGCCGAAGTGTTTCGAATTGTATTGTGTTGATCTGTATTCGCATACATATGTCAACATTCTTGTGACAATATAACGATTATTATGGGCATAAACAAAATTACTTATAATGTTGTACGTTTATGTCCAGATATTAAAGAATGCTTTATTAATAATTGCAATTCGCCTGTTGTAAAAAAACAGATTGTCTTTAAACATTTCTTATAAAAACATTCAATAATAATATACCAATTATCTCGTTAACAAACAATAAATGATCTGTAACAACATTGACGCGTTTCTAGTCAATTATCGGGCAATAGTGGGTTCCCACTAAGCGAACGAAATTTGTATTGATTTATAAATATAAGCATTGGGACCAAAATATGAGTTGCTTCTAAGCAAAAGATCCTTACAACTGAATCCGCTATATCCATATTTTTACATAGAATAAAGAGGGGTAAAGATCGGGGAATGAATTCAGTTCCTTATAACCGATAGTGCCTAATAAGCGGAGCTTTATAAGCGGAGTTTACTGTATGTTCAATAGTCAAACATAATAATGCTGGAGGTAGCGCGGCTTAAACCCGTGCTGTTTTAACAGTCTTCGTCTTTTCTATTGAGTCTCAATCTAACTGTTTGTTGTAGTTTTTTATTGTTTAAGTATAATCTGCAAAAAAAGTTTCTTGCATAAAATATTTATTTAGTGGTAATATAAATGGATTCACCTTAAAATATTATAGTATATAAATCTAAATTAGGAAACGACTAAAATAACACATAAGTTGAAAATAAATTACAGTCGTGTACAAACAATAACACGTATTCATATCTATAAATACTTCTTCAGCATACCTATTGGCGGTGAGTGTCTTGTCTTGGTTTTCTTTTTTTCTTAGATATTTTATTAACAATCTTTTCTTTTTTATAAAATGGTATTAAAACCATTGCTACAGAAAGTAAACATGTTCCTCTAAAATCTGATGACGCACGTTTAATTACCTTAAGTTACTTTTCACATATATTATACGAACTGAGTTTGCACTGATATAAAATCTATTTCCTAAAGTTTTTCAGAAATCTGGGACAACGTAACATTACTGTAAAAATGTTTTATTATTAAAAATAAGCTTACCGACACGTTTGTCATTCCAAAGTATAAGGTGTCCAAACAAACTTGGGAACATCTATTGGGTTTGTCAAGGCTGACCGTGTTCAACAAAGTTTCGTCCAGCAAGTCAGATGTTGAATAACAATCTTTAACACAAAACAGTTTATATATATTTTAAAAGGTCAATAGTAACGGCTCGTCCAATATGACTTTTCAAGTTGTGTAATCGTCCAAATATATTCCCGTATTGTACAGTAAAACGTCTAATAACCTATAATTATATATTTATTTTAAACTAATATTTATACAAATCCAATACAATTAGGATACTTTTTAACGTTGTTCAGTTTAGAATTCTACTTCAAACAATGTCCTTCTTACAACTATGTAGAGTGAGTGCAACAGACAGAGTGAACACACAGTCACCAAGAAAGTAAAGTTAAAATATGCGGCATAATGACACTTTCTTTGGACTCATTATTATGCGTAAACAATATAGCAATGGTTTTTACTAAACTAATAGTAATACTTACCAAGAAAGCGAAACGCCTCAAAGGTTTCGTAATATCCAATCCAATATTCCGTGCCTGTATGTAAATTCTCTAAGCCAGGTTGACTTGTATTCACTTTTATTTTGTTGTCAGAGCCGATATACAAAGGCAACTGAGCAAGTTGACAGTGTTCACTAGCATTAATGAAGGGTCTCGTTTGATTCTCAATATAGTAGGAAATTTGGCCTGAAAGAAAAAGTATATCTGAGTAATTTATTTAAAGTGTATATTGTCAAGCCAAATTCAAATTGCATGCATTGTTCGTACACGTTAAAGGGGATATGTCCGATCTTTTTATCAGCTATTTATCAGCTTTTTATTAAATATTTTAATATTAAGTAGTATTTTATAGTCAAAAAGTATGAAATAATAACATAATACCGAAACATATTGCAAAATACGCCAAAAAAGTGTATTCACGATATGTACCGAATAAATTGTTGATTGCCCATAAATATTGTTTACCTACAATGCCTACTCCATTCGTGATTGACATTTTGACAAGTAGATTTCAATTGTTGCACTCAACAGGCAAATTGTTAACACTCGTTTAGATCGACCTCTAAAGCCCGGTATCCGGTTTTAAACGTCGAGAATGATTTTATGATTTCAGATAGAAATATCTCGCTTAATGTGCATTTGTTGGCATTAGTTTTTTTAATCAATACACTTACTTTTGTGTTTCCTACATAATTGTAATTAGTGACAGAATCGGACATATACTCTTGAACGTTTTTGTATTATGATTATGAGTATGATTTAAGGGTCAATTTTCATTGTAAGACTATAAACTATGTTTGTTTGTGCCTGGCCTTTTTGTTTGTTTATAATGTAGTATTCGCGGAGGTATATCAATGTGCAGATGTTTATGTAATGTCGGCTAAATTTGTATAAAAAGGCACGTGGAACAGTATTTTAAAGAACATGTGAATGAGACAAAAATTATTACAACGTATATATTTACTCTCACGAACATGTCTTAGTCCGAAGTATGCAACCAACATTAATCGAGTCATGTTTACGTTTCAGTTTAATCCGACTTTGCAACTGTTTTTATGTGTTTGTAAAAAATAATACATAAGTACATGTAGTTTCTTTATCAATCAGCCCCTGTCACACACATATACTAAGTAGTATACATTGAATAGCTTTTATAATGATGTGTTTTAGTTTATGTTGATTTTCGTTAAACAACTTATTATTGAAATAATAACACACTTTGGTCAAGCTCTAATTTTGTTAGGTTAATGACACAAACTATTTGCATTTATTATAATAAATACTTTATATATTTTAATACATTTATGATCATTTGTTTGATTATCAAAATACATTGCCAACGCCTACTCCAAATGCTGAATTTACTCGGCGTCTTTACAACGTTCACACGGCGCGCCTATAACGCGCCCACAGCGCTCTAAAAGACCCCACAGCGTGCTGTCTAACACGCTGTGCAAACGCCAAACCGCGGGGTTTGTTTTAAGCATGCTCAAAATAAACGCCGCCGCAGGGCGTTCAATGCGAATGCATGCAGCGTTTCTACAGCGTTTCCACAGCGTTATAGGCGTTTGCACAACGCGCACCTCGTCGATCTGCAATTTTTTAAAACGCTGTGGGAACGCTGTAAGGACGCCACTCTGGTTTAACGAACGATGGTGAGTCGTACTTTACAGTCTTTGAACGTGATAATTTGATTTAAAGGCCCGGTCACACAGCGATTTACGGCTTAATCACGGCAAAAAACCGTCAAAAAGTGGTCTCCCGTGAAGCAGACAATGTTGTTCGTCTTGATGTCGAGTTTAAGACGAGCTTAAGTCGATTTATG
>Ga0224511_10004255_pt1 | contig 10744 bp, 6 predicted proteins | sample SF_May12_sed_USG_2_FD_169988 | JGI IMG/M metagenome (GOLD analysis project Ga0224511, IMG submission 169988) | Sediment microbial communities from San Francisco Bay, California, United States - SF_May12_sed_USGS_8_1 | ecosystem: Environmental > Aquatic > Marine > Sediment | place: USA... | reverse complement strand
ATATTGGTCCACGGTGGTCAAGCCAGATTGGTCCACGGTGGTCAAGCCAGATTGGTCCACGGTGGTCATGCCAGATTGGTCCACGGCGGTTAAGCCAGAAGGTTCCACGTTGGTCAAACAAACGTAGCATTGCGTACAACACATGATCAAGAACAAAAGCATTGTTATCCCCATTGTGAACGTAGAGTCAATGCTTCTGTGCAAAAGCGGCGTCTGAAATTATGTGCGCTGCTTGCTCGGTCTATATGTAGGAGCTCAAAATCAGGAAGTTAACTGTTATAGGCGGACCGATTGACTGTCAACTGTTTGTTTTCACTGACCTGCACGCAAACTAAGATACGAGTTTCAGTATATATGTAATTACCTTCACTCTTTTACTATTACACTAGAAACCCTCTAAACCGGACGTCAACGGGACCGGAGGAAATGTCCGGTTTAGAGAGGATTCTGGTATACAGAGGATTTAATATTTTTCTATACAGCTACAATGTAAAGGGCGTAATTCGACGCTCAAATGGTAGTTTACATTAAACAGCTCTATTGTATTACTACGAGTGGACATAAGTTTTACATTGTATGTTATGTGCTTTGTAACTTTAAATTGTTAAATTTGCATTAACGATATTTGCAAACGAAATAATATGTACAAACGTTCTTGCTTTTTCTAGATTCGAGAAAACATTGAATACACTGTTCTTGTATCTGTATAAAATCATTAGTATTTGCTCCTCGTTGTGACTGTTCTTTCGCATGTATAAGAATACATATTGTGAAGTTTTTAAAATGTTGTTACGTGTTATAATTCAATTGTTTCAAATTGTTTCAAATGAGTTTTAAATGCTCATGGTGTGATAATGCAAAGTTGAATAAATACAAAACAAATAAAGTTATTTTCATTTTATTTTTTTATTATCAAATGATAGATAGAGTATCAAGTCTACAAAAAGCTTCACGTTTGTACATATGTTTTATTCTCCAAATGTCGTTAATAGTGCATTTGTTCGTAAGGCCAGACATTTTTTATTTTTCGTCTTTCAAGAACCCCGACCGTATTTTTACAAGAAATGGAAAAAAAATAAAATTTAAAAATCAGATTTTTTTATTGCCGACGGTATGAAAATTGTGCCGAATCTGAAAAAAAACCCGAAACAAACTGAGTAAGAAACTATATTTTACTATGCAAAGAACGCTCTCCGTGAGAAAAAAAGCCTTAAATCCAAACTTTGACTATACTTGCATAAATATTTCGGTATTGTTGCATCAATTTGTTTTTTAGAAATGGAACGATGCTTGTTTGTACATTTCTCTTAAGATGCTCTGTGGTTTGTAAAAGTAAACATGGAACATTTTACACCTTTTTTTCTTTGTTTTCGACCTACGGTACGCAATTTGTAAAACAAAATCTTGTAAGACATAAAATAAAAAAGTGTGGCCTAATGAAAAGGAACTATTTAATGCAACTACCATCTTAATTTTTGGACGCACCAATGTCGTCAGATAATGAGATGTAATATTACATTGAATCTAACTATTTGGACCGCAAATGTTGTCCGGTGTTCGGAATAGAGATGAGCAGTGTGTTTTATCACATTCAAATAGAAGGAAACAATGGGACTGACGAAGACGTCCGGTTTCATGGGGATTCCGGTATTGAGAGGATCCGGTTTAGAGGGTTTCTACTGTATACTATACGCGCTGGTCAAAAAGCATTACTTTGATGTCAATGCTCATGAATGGATGAACTAAACATTGTTTAGCAAAACATAATTTATACAATTATTTAGTTTTCTGATGTCCCTTTATCATTACAAGTAACGTGTTTAACCGTTAAACTTATTGAGCAGAGACACCAGAAAGGGGTGATGTATCGACACCTACCAATGAAGTAAAATCATACATGTTACATTATATCAAGATGAACGGTGCTATTGACCATTCAAGCAATATTTATACAGTTTTGTCTATTCTTGTTTTCTATAGGGCAATGTTATAATAAACTGATGAAAGGGAAAACCCTTAGGCAGCATAGCCTGCACGAGAAAACAGCAGCCTCGGTTTTATTGAAGCTGTTCATCAGTGGTAATGAATGATGCCACACCACTGACGCTCCCTAGCGCATGAGCGGAACTCCATTTTCAAATGTAAACAACATAATGTACACTCCATGATCCCTGTGGATCAGAAAAATATGATTACACAATGATGTAGTACGGGACGACTTTTTACAGCCGCCACACAGGCACTAAACACCAGCTGTAGTAAGTGATATTAATGTTGACCTTTAAACGTTTATCATTTTAATATCTACACTGAACCAAAAAATGAACGCACCATCTGATTGGTCACTGTATTTTTCAGACACATCATATCGTAACACAAATATAAATGAAAATTTATTAAATAAATAATTTATAAACATTTTCTAAAATATCAGTTACATTTATTTAACTATTGTTACTATTAACGACCGATTCCTAGCACAATTATGCAAAAAAAATCGCCCTGCCGAAAGTGTATGTTTGTCCACTCTAATTTACATTAAAGGGACCACAACGGTGTGCAATTGTAATAGCGTGGCAATTCGTGTTCACTCCGATTGTATATTGTTAAGGCAAACATAACTTTTTGTCTGAGGTCGGGTTTGAATGTGAACCATCAAACACCGAAGACAAATGCACCATTTACTGCCCGAACAAGACGACTTATAAAGTTGAATGCAATAAACTATTTAACTGCGAAGAGTGTACCATTTAGACAAGCACACTATTTACAGAAAAAAAACAGAACTGTGGCCCTACAGTTTGTTTACTATCGCCAATGTGCGTTATATTTAAAGATATATGTAAATTATATTTTATATTTTCTCACTGAGCAGAGTAGGACTTACACAATAATATTCAAGTTGGTAAAAAGGAGAATATAGGAATCTAAAAATATGCAGTTGCATGATATTGACCATGCAACATTATGTTGACCTCTGAACGTTTATCATTTTAAATATGAGCTGGCGTCTGTGTGTTACTATTTAAATTACTTTGTAAGTAAAGGGAGACAACTGAATGTTCTTTTGGTGAAACTAATATTTTATTAAACAGTAACAGTTTTCCTGCGCTTGCAACAAACTATTTTAGCTTATTTACTATATATAATTAGAAACAATATGCACACGAAAGCTTGGTGCTTCCTGTACGCCGTACACATTAAACCATGTCTTACACAGTGTTTAGGTTTGAAATAATGAAGTTAATGTAAGTGTATGCAAGCCAGTGACAGGAAGGTGTTTTATTCTCGTAAGTTTATCAAAACACAATTTAAAAAGCTCCTCCGCGCGATAATGCCCAGTTGAAGACTTTTACAGGACGTTTTATTATAACTTCGTCCCGATGCTTGTTATTAATCCACTCTGGTAAACGCCCTTGTAGTTTAATTCCTACACATCAAACCTCCAAGCCGTTGGTTGATACCGCAATACACCACACTTCCTCGTGAATTATTTCCAAAGTATTTTAAAGAACAACGATGCATACACTATTAGTTTAAGGCATGCTAGGGGCGTAAAACATAGTATGAGATTGCTTTTCTTCCAGCCATGGTAATTAAGGACCGCCATGTAAAATCGCACGTCCATACAGGGAACATGTAAACGAAAATTAAACATTTGGGTGGACACACTTTTCTGTGATCTGCCCACCTTACATTTACCTTAAACACTAAAATGCGTAAATGCGTCTGCTTTTGAAATATTTCTTTAACGATCACAAACGTGCACATAATTAAACCATGCACTATTTTTGTCAGCATTAAACAATATGACGTTTTCCACATTGTGTGATGACATTAAAGGTTCATGCGTACAATGTTGGTATGTGAACAAGCCCGTCAGTCTACCATACATTAAAATAACCAAACAACGTATTCAGCATTTAAAGACTTATGCTAGAGTTTTTCGGAGTGATTTTATACGATCCACCGCCTGAATTTGCTGTAAAAACAGCACTGTGGCTTCTAAAACCCGGCACCCGAGACCCGAGATTGGACCTGTTCCAGGGTTTTAGCATTTTGTACTGTTGGATCCCTGGTCAGTTTACGAAAACTAGTAAAGAACAACTATTTTCCACAATTTGAAAATACTTGTTGGGTAATATGGCAATAACTAAGCTTAATCTACATAGTATTAAATATATTTGACATGAGGACTAAATTAAAAAATAATATGTTTTCCCGTTACAGACTCTCAATATTTGGGTTGGGTCGGTCGGTAGGAAATGTTTCAAGCATTATCCCTCAATAAGGTAGATCCGGCAAAACAACTTGTTTGTACATGTACGTATATATAAAAAATATTTATTTATTTAATATTCTTTTATTTCAACATGTTATTTTAACCAGTAAATACAAAGAGTGTACATAGCATTGTTCATTATCTTATACTTTTATATGTTGTACTGTGTAGCATATTTCAATATTTGTGTTCACAATATAGCTATTCATTTCTTCACGTTCACACTTCTACACATGTTGGTATCGAACGCCTTAATCCCACCCTGTGCTAGCTTCTTGCGTGCTTGTAGATCTAAATACATGTACTTGGTGTGTTTATCAAGAAAGCTTACTAAACATACATATTTTGTTGCATATTTGGTTGTTGGTTTTCATATTTACATGTATTCTTATTTGACATAAAACACTAATATTCACATGCGAGGAGAGTGCAATACAGTCCCAAGTCTGGAAAGGAAGGCATTACCTTTTGCAAAATAAATGTTTAAACAAAATGTTGTAGACTTTCTGACTTTTGTTATAATATACTTTTCTGGAATCCTAAACCTGATTAAGTTTATACCACAATCCATTGTGGAGGGATGCACGTGGCATCCCTCCCCTCTGCGAACTGCCCTATGTTGTCCCAGTAGTAGTCCCAGCCTGTAATAATTAGTGTGTGATAGAAAAACGAAAAAGACCAGATAACACATTAATACACACGACAGGGTTTAAAGCACACTCAAACAGCACTGTGACGATACGTTTCACATCTTTTAATTTTGCAATTAGCTATCTCTTGCCAAAAAGGGGAACATTGTAGAGAACCCATAATGAAGATTCTGGGTGTCCCCAGGACAAACATAATTGTAACTAATTGTGACCTTTAAACTTTATCTCTACCAACAGCGTATTAGGTAATAATGTAATTCTAAGATTTCTAAGATACGACTATGAGCGTAAGATTCTGGAAAACATAATATTGACAAATATTGACCTACTTTTGTACGTCTGACCAGTCCTTTTTTGGCTTAAATTTGATTCTTTAACGCAACACTCCGCTCCGTTAATGTTCATATTTGTGCCATGATTTTAAAATCATTAATTATTGGTGAAATTATTATCCGTAGAAAATCAGATTTATAGACATTAATGTAAGAGAAATATAAAGAAGGGCGAAAAGCAGTGTTTTCGGATGGTATAATTACGGTACAGCGTTGATTCGAGGTCGATTACAAGTTTAACGTGACAAGCTGTTACATTTCCTGATACAGTTTTATCGCTCTTCGATAAAGGACGCATTATTAATAGCATACGTTTTGACTGATTGAAAGATAAAAATGAAAAATTTAATCCTAACTTTTGATAAGTTCAGTGTAATGTTTTAGTCTTTAATCAAAACTGTTAGGTAATATTATTTAAATCACAATGCATTCTAACCTTGCACTTAAATCACAAAGCACTTCAAACAACAATAAGACCGTATAACAGTGATAAATAAACACACAGCTTCCACATCAATAAAATATTCGTTATTCAGGTCATGTTGTGTGTGTCATATTGTTATTAAACTAACCGCAAACACTTTCGTGAGACTTTGTTTGCATTTTTTTCGTTGCTAAGATAACATTCCAACGTACATTGATTACATCATTCAGCTTTAATCATAAAATCATGACGTTATATGCAATACACTATGTAACATTTTTAAAGTGTTACCCTAATCACCCTGCTCAATCTTAACAGCCTTTCTTTGGTAAACTGATGCTTTTTAAAGTCACCAGAGCACGGTTTGGGCATTAACATGAGAAAAAATCTAAATTATCCCTAAAAATCTAAATAACTGCGTAATAGAGCATAAACAATAGGTAACATGTGCTAGTTTTGAAGAATAATGTGAACAAACCAGGACATTCCCAAAATACCATTCATTATGAGGGGAAATCATTTTCTTGTCCATGGACACAAAAAGGATTTACCTCATATTACATGCATTTTTCATCTTTTAAAATATGCAATCAAAATTATTTTTAGTGTCAGCCATTTTACATCACATTTCTTTGCTAACACTCTTACCTAAATCATATTTTAAGATAAGTCACTTTTCAACCCAATTTCTGTGCTCTAGCTCCTTTAAAGTAATAACGACATACAATTTAATTACACTAGTAAAAGAAAAAGCCCTCAGGTAGCATAGTCTGCATGGGTAAATAGCATCCTCGGGTTTTTTGAAGCTGTTTATCAGTGGTTATGAAATATGCAACACCACTGACGCCCCCTAGCGCATGAGCAGAACTCTATATTCAGATGTAAACAACACACAAGCTATGAGTGTACTGGCCAATTTTATACCATCGATCACTGTTAAAGTAAGTTAAATTAAAATGAAACCATATATATTGAATGTCAACAAACACTAAGTCATTTAGATGCTTAATAGACTTTTATTTGCGACAAAACACATTGGCTACGCGTTTGCTAAAATATCTACCGTTTGGTGTAGATATTTCAATAATGTGTCTATTAAAAATTTACCTTCCCCTTTGACTTATCAAATAAAATTTGTCAATAGTAAACAAGTCTGCAAGTAAATGCTAATTTCTTTATCAGTTAAAACATCTAGAGGTATTCATTCTCATCATTAACAGTGTGCTGGTATAAGTGCTACTTTATTTATCAGGCAACAAATCTAGTGGTTGAACAGTTCGTATTCATATCTTTGTTATTACCATCAATAAAGTATAAGTACCCACTTAGTCGACGATGAATTTACCACTTACAACTCATAGCATATGTTAAGTATACGCGTACAAGAAATGTCTAATCCTTTTCAAGTGTACCGTAATCAGTCAAACATTTTGTTTGTAATTTAGTATGACTAAAATGTCTTATTTCGTCTGTTTTATAATCCACATAAAAAACAGCATTATTAGATCTATAAACGGACATCTACAATATCACATTTACCACATAATGACACTTAATAATCACAAATAGCTAGGCCGGTACGGTTTGTGCACTTGTGAACGTCAGATATAGTTCCCTTGATAAAAGACCTTGATGGCGTTTTATAGAATTACTCTTTTTAGATATAGTAATCTGCAAGCATTGAGTTTTTCGGACTCAACACACTTTTACTGGCTCAAATGTGTTCACACACCGATAATGACAACAACCACAATAGACGCACATAATAGTGATTCGTAAAGCAATTAAAAACTGTCAACAGTGGAACTATTATAGACACAATGATTGTGCATATATATTCAAATGGAATTTGGGAATATATATAAATACACATGTAGGTCAATCATAGTCGTATTGCACTTTTTTAATTATACTTAACAAATCATACAGCGAATGAACAGTGTTTGCATTTCTCTTTTCACTTTAATCAGGTAAGTACAACTCATAATAAGAAATCCTCGTTTTGCGTCTTTTTCATTTCGTTTAAGTAGGGAAAACCAAAGCAAGAGAGAGAATGACAGAGCCCCAATTATAATTAAAACATATTCATTCAACCGTAAATGGACAGTTCCCCAACTGCCTATCATGGTCAATTTTAATCCAATCGATTAGTGTTATATTGTCAGATGACAATTTGACCTAGAAAACACAAAAGAAAGACACCTTCACTAGCCTTCACAAAATCAAAGAAAATATACCGCATTGGGCGGAGCTTCGACTTTTGCGTAGCGGTACATAGCTTACGGACATTTATAAGTCTACCCCAATTATTGGACATATGCGCGACTGTCAACCATGATCATGTATACAGTGCATGGTTAATTTTAGTCCAATGAGTTTGGATTACGTTGTCAGAAGACAATCTGACCTAGAAAATACAAGAACAAAAGAAAGTTAACTTCCTGTGTGTGATAAACCTTAGCACAAGAACCAAGAAATACTACAGAAATGGGAGGAGCTTGAAAAATTGCGGAGCTATACATTCCACCGTGAAAAGAATCGCAGTAGATTTCTTCCATTCAATTCTGATTGGACAAAGTTTTAATCGACCAGCGTTGGAAAGCTCATTCACAAGTTATCTATATAAAGCAAAACACAATGTACCACTATATCTGGTATAGCCCGTTCGTAAAGCAGTTGTCTTGTTAAGTAGGCTCTACGTAGTTTTTTACATTCCGTTTATGGCCCGAGATCAAACGTTTGTACATTGTTTGCATCTTTTTTCATTGAAAGAAGAGAAAATATTTTTATTGCCGTTGAAAGTCATATAAAACATTTCAAAACATAATGTTTAACACTGTTAGATGATCAAATTCTGACGGCTGATTATCCGAGCTACAAGCCGAATGCATCAAATATAATTTCTGAAAATCTATATTATGTGAAAATAAAATATGCAGAGTTCTTTCATTTGTTTAAATTTGGCATAACTGGTTTAAATGTAGTTCACATACAGTTAGTGTCATCACCATCTCCGCCAACACCACCACCCCCATCACCACCGACGACACCAGCACCAGCACCAGCACAACCACCACCACTTACACCACCTCCACCAACGCCGCCACCACCACAACAACAGTCATCATCACCACCAGCACCATCATCATCATCATCATCATCATCATCATCATCATTGTCATCGTCGTCGTCGTAAAGTCATTTTAATCATTGTTATCATTCTTATCGTCCTTGTCATCCTTATCATCATCATCATCATCATCATCATCATCATCATCATCATCATCATCATAATGATCATCATCATTATCATCATCATCATCATCATCATCATCATCATCAAATACCACCACCATCATCATCAACATCATCATCATCATCATCATCATCATCATCATCATCATCATCATTATCATCATCATTATTATCATATAATTTAATTATAAAATAACAACTCAAAAAAGCATGTGAACTGTGTTTTTATTATTGTATGTTATTCCAAATCAATATGTTGATCTCCAGTATGAGAACAGGAAATTTAATGCATAGAAATAACAAACCAACATTAATGTAACAGAGTAAATGTTTTCATACCACTTTAATATTTTTATTTTTAAGGAAACCATTGTTATACACAAGTACACTAACTAAATAGCTCTGAATAGTTTTACGTTAAAGAAGTTAAAACTGTTAACATGTTTCCTATGAATAAATTTTAAAAAAAACTTTGTCCACAATAATTTATATTAGACAATACATGTATAGTGATCAAAGGATTTACTTTACATCATAAAAACTAATAATATACTATAACTGTTTATATTGTTTGGCATTTGCGTACTTTCTAGAAGACTAAGTTCGCTTTTTAAAAACACGGGAAAATGAAAAAAAACACTAACGAATATATGCAATTAAATACACTACGGTTATCTGCATATAAGATCAAATGTACAATTTCAGGCAGAAACGCAACGATTTATTTATGCTACATGTGGCTGCATAGAAAACCACAAACTACATTTATTTCCAGACAGAGCACATTGGTTATTTAGCAATAGTGTAATAATCTCAAAGTATTGGTATTATATGCCCGTTTTTTTAAGCAAAATATATCACTAAAAATGAATTTCAAAATCATTTTATGTAGCTCTTTTATACAGGTATATCTGTCAAATGGTTGTTTACAAATTTTGAAATTACTAATTTTGTTGTAAGTAAATATATTTAAACTGAACGACTTTTCGTTCTCACAAACTAGATACTGTTTTAGATTCATCTGATCTTCAAAGTAATAATTAAGAAATCATCAAGTGCATGACTAACATATCTGAAAATATAAATGCCTTTAAAAATATATAGTCAACATGTACCACAAACATGTACGCATGTGAAACTTTGTGCATGTTGGTTATTTTTTATAAACATGTACTGTGTGCTATCCAATGTTTTCAACACAGTCCCTACAAGTAAAACACATAGATAAGAAAAACAAGTGTTAAGCGCCTTAGGAGTATCCAAGAAGAACAACAATAGAGTACAACAACAATAATTTCTTACGCAAAAGATATTAGACACTATTTACAATAGCATTCATCGGTTATTGTACATATATTACATTTTATAAAGTGTCTTTATTATGTACACATGTAACTCAAATCTTGCGTACTTGTTGCTACTACCAACATCTAGTACATACAACACAATGTGCATTAACCGTAAAATGTCCTTTTGAGTTTTACATGTTTGTACTAGTTTCTGCCATGACTTCAACACAGTCACGTTTTAAGAACAGTCATTTGTTATTTGCTTAGGACAAGCATTAGGCTAGAAGGATCTCGATATTTACCAGCTTCGAACGTAGATTTGTGTCATATTAGTTAATAATATAAATGAAGGAGATGTTCAAAGAAAAAATGTTGTAAACAATGAGGACAAGTCAAGTTTATGGGCACCATGACAAAATGGCCCGTACAAAAACACACAGAACATCACAAAACACGGAGTAAACAAGGACGCAACAGACATAAAGAAATAACTATTTTTTGTGTTTTTCGAT
>Ga0224511_10004254_pt1 | contig 10744 bp, 6 predicted proteins | sample SF_May12_sed_USG_2_FD_169988 | JGI IMG/M metagenome (GOLD analysis project Ga0224511, IMG submission 169988) | Sediment microbial communities from San Francisco Bay, California, United States - SF_May12_sed_USGS_8_1 | ecosystem: Environmental > Aquatic > Marine > Sediment | place: USA... | reverse complement strand
TTCGAGGACGTCTATATGACCAGTCCTGAAAAGACAAAGCAAGGCTAGGCTAGTAGACAAGACAAGTGAAAATAAAAACAATTTGCATGCCATAATGTGGATGTAGGATGAGATTCCAAACCCATGAAACATTACCTTGACTATTTATAGTTGTATTCATTGTATTCTTTTACTACAAACCACAACAACGAATTATTCTATTAAGAATTCTGATGAGTGCGGGAACTAAAATGTTTGCCTATAAAAGATTGTAATTTAATACTAGAAAACGGAACGTAATTACTATTTTAGTCCTAGTATTAGATCTAAATAAAGACTCACAATGCCTTAATATTTTTATTTTATCAGTTTTTTTATATTTTTGTTTTTAACACTTTCAAAGTATCAATTTTACTAGATCTCTACATTATGGCATGGTGTCGATTTTTGATACATTTAACACACATATTGGAGATTTGTTTTTATTAATTGAATTATTGATTGCACAAACTTACTAATGATTGTTATTTATATGCCCTTATTATGACATATTGATTTAATTCAAACATAGCCCTGCAGATGATGACAAAATATAGTGGTGTAATACCACGATAATAGACACATCCTCAAAAAAGAGAGAAAATGCATTTAGTATTCTTCTCTTGAATATCACAGATTCAAACTACTGCCCTAGATCTGTCAAATACACCAACGTAATGAAGTACAGTATATCATGAGAACATACACTTCATAAAAATATGTCCACCAGGTTTGAACAAGTACATTACAATACGATACGATACGATACAATGAGATACAATACAATACAATACAATACAATACAATAAATACAATTTCTTTCGAAATGTATACGAATTGGTGCAAATATACAAGTGTGTCAATGCTAAAAGAAATAAACGGAGCATACATAATTCAAAGTTGTTAAGATTCATACAAAACAAACATGGATCTCGCGTCATTGTTTTTTAGACAAAATTATATTGTCATTTCATCTAATTGAAAAAGAATTTTAATTCAAAATGCAAATGGTATGGTAATATTTACAGTTTGATTTTGGAAAAATGTTGTCTTAAATAAAAGTGTGATTTTTCTTGCTGCACGCCACACATAATCCAGGATTTGGCGCAAACAATCTAATAACTGTTAGCAATTCCATTACTTGAAGATGGAACAAAAGCAACAATAGCTGGCTTTGTTGGTAAATATTCTATGCACTTCCACAGTGCAATACTTTTACAATTAAACATTTCCGTAAATAATACGAAGGCTTTCAATACATATTCGTGCATTTTACACGCTTTTACTTGCACTTACGGTGTGATATTATTATACAGAGGATGTCTTGTATCGCAATAAATTTGTGAATCATAATTATGTCGTGAAAGGCAGCAGATTTACACTATATTAAATAATTACATTAAAGGAAATAGATACGACCATTTTATCAACCATTTTTTTAAATATATTAGTATCAAATGGTAATGTATCGTCAAAAGAATGAAATAATAACATAACACCGAAACATATTGCAAACACGTAAAACATTGTACCGATTAAATTGTTGATTGTCAATTTTCTTTCGGTTATTGTTTACCTACAATGCTGTCTTCACTTGTAATTTAACTAGTCTCGGAAGTTTGCGGACTTTTACGGAGGGTGTCGTTATTTTCTGCTGTTTTTCAAATAAGGTGCCATTTTAAAACGTAGTAAACAAATTTCTGGCTTAAGTCGGAGTCTAGATTTAAACTGTTACACTCAACAGGAAAATCTTCAACACTTGTTAAGATCAAATAAAAAAGCCCAGCCTCCTATATAAAACACTGAATAGGATTTTTAGATTTTAGATAGAAATATATTGCCTAATGTGCATTTGAGGGCATTAGTTTTTTAATCGAAACACTTACTTGTGTCTTCTACATAATTATAAATATTGACAGGATCGTATCTATCCTCTTTAAATTCCAGCCAACAAAATGTTATTATCGAAAAAACAAAACCCAGACATACTCTTTAATTATGATTACTTGAAGATAGCCACGTAGTGTTCAGTTATTTAAAAAAAAATCAACAATCTATAGACGGTAAATGTATGGTCTAGGAAATTGAAGAATCTGCATTTATGGTTTAGGAGCTAAGCTTTATGATAACTACAATTATCATCTACCGGTTAACGAAATATATATATCCATGTTAAAATTCCCTTGTGTCAATGTTAAACCAATAAAACATAATTTTATTAAACCAAACCAAAAACTTATATAAAATTGAAGAAATAAGGTTTTCATTGTCTACCTTTTCGCTTTTAATGCATCGTTTAAATCTACAATAGGTATATCATTTATGGTACAAATACTCATTCATTTGCATATTATCGTAATCATTTCCAATAATGTTTTCAGTTTAAAGTAAAAAGGCAAATTTGGTATAAACTTTCCACCACCACCGCCGCCGCCGCGGCCACCACCACCACTATCGCCGTAGCCACCACCACAACAACAACCAGATGGCCATACAGCTTGCGTTGAGTAATAATAATTGATATAGGATCAATCAGATGTAAAAGCAAAAGCAGTAATACTAACAAGATGTAACGTATATGGAAATAGAGTCGTCAGGCTTCGTAGAACCTATTGTATTACGTTGCTATCGAAACAGTGCGGTGATGAATTTGATATTGCTTTTCTGGGATATTTGAGAAAATCTACATAAGTAGGTTCTCTGTTTGTGTACCATAAGGATACCAGACTGTTTCATAATGATATGCTTGAATAACACGAACGTGATACAAGGAAGAAGATAAGAAAACCCATGTAAAATTACAGTTGTATGTAATTTGTACAATCGTTGACCAAAGCAATGCGGTAACTCAATGTTTGTTGGAACACTTTAATTTATAAACATAAGCATTCAAAATTTTACAATAATCATTCCACTTAAATGCTAGTTATTGTAGTCTGTATAGTTTTATCTTGTGGTGGTTACAATGTCAAAAGTGATTTATGCGTTTTGTTAAATATTCACGTGCTTAGAATTTTAGGGACAATTTTTTATTTTTAAATGCAGTTTGCAATATGTAAATACGGAACATTTTCCAAACTATTACATATTTTTTAATTTGGCAGTTGTTGCATTTCATTCAACACGTTTTCCAGATGTTCGGTGAAACTATTTAAATTTAATTTAAATTTTGTCACCAAATGCGTGTTGAAAAGACCAAACAACAGACATCATTTCTTCATTTACGACTTTTATGAAGTTTATCGTGCCAAACGTCCTTTGTGGCTCTATGATTAAGAATGCAGGTTCCATAAGACGATTTTAACAAAAAAGGCAATTGGTTAAATGAAAGATTGGATTCTCATTCTGTTTTGAATCTTAACAACGTTTAATTACGTATTTAAATTCTTTCTGTCTTAGTTAAGTTGATTCTGAATGTAATGAGAATACTGGCAAATCACCCATGAAGCGTGCTTGTATGTTCCTCAGCCCTTTAAGTTACATACATGCATTTATAAGCATCATATCAGTGCTATCTTTGATGCGTTTGTAGTTATTTTGTGATGGATATATATTATTTTACTTGCACTGTTACAATTAACGTGATCAAGGGTGTAAGCAGTGCACATGGATAATTTTAAAAACAACATGGCATTTAAAAATATGAAAAAACTTCATTGTTTAAATAGTATGATAATACAAAAAAATTAACTGGTAGCCATGTTCTGACGATGTCGTCAATAATAAAACCTCTTGCAACCCTGGTTCTCGGCCACTAGACGCTATAGTTCGACAAATGCCATGATTTATGACACAGCGGGGAAATGCGCGGCTCAGATGTCGTCCTCGTAAATATTTAATAGTTTTCTGTATGCACACATTTCCCACTAGAATTGTGATGTAAGTTTGCACGTACTGTTAACCTTGGGGAACTCTCAAGTAATAATTCATATCTTATAGTGTCTAGGTCAATTATCAATTTAACGTACGCGAATCCTTTTTATATCAAATTCAAGTTTCAAAGTTTATTGGCAATCGGCAATGTAGGCTTTAACCACCACAATGTAGACTAATACTAATTTATACGATATTCTTATTATTATAAATACGCATGACATATGCAAATAAGTGTTAAAAAAAACTGTGAAATGTGTGAAGTAGTACATTAAACAAAATGTATTAAATGTTATGATGATAATAATACATATTGTGTTTCAAGAAGTAGCTTATAGGTGTGTACACATTCCTAATATTGCATGTTTTGCTTTTGAACTTTTAGGTTCTCTAGCGTATGCCTTAAACTGGCTAACTGGTGATTATGTATTAACATTGTATGTGCTCATTTGTTAAAATTACGTTTTTATACTGTTATTGTTCATCTAATATATAATTGGTTGTGATCAAGGAACGTCGAACTAAATTCAATAATCAGGAATTGATGCAAACGATTAAAACCATATATAGAAAATAACAGAAAATATATTGCCTTTCACAAAAAAGTATAAACTCGTATTGCTTTACATTGATGTACGTTGGGAGGTTTGGAAAAGAAAGCGTGAGTAGGTTAACTGACCGGCGTGTTTTGAGCAAAGCAGTACAGGCGAAAAATACAAACAAGCTCTTTACTACATGCCTTTCAATAAGTATGTACAAGTTGTCATTGTTATCGCAGGGTGTCTGAATTGACATGCAAATTTTTTTTACTTGGATACGCGCGTAAGAGTAAGAGCGCGTAATGTTGAGCAAAATATTAGATGGTTAGAACAATTTCCGCAAGTTTTCCTAACCCTTTCCCTTTCAAACAGGAACTACACTTTCTTTTGTGTTAATAGGCATTGTCACCTGATAATCTTAGCCCTAATCCATCGGACAATCAATGGCTAATGTCATGTTGTAAATGTTTATGATTTACAGCCATGAAGGAACAATCCACGCACTAACGGGGACAATGCCTCTTGCAGTTTCAACCACGACATAGACGGAAGTGAATTGCGTGTGCAATGAAGTGAATTGCGTGTGCAATTAATTTACTTGGCAATCACTTTAAGATGTTTTTCATACGTTCCTAGTTACCTGTTGTATTATTATGCGGTCAAGAGAGGACGAACTTCACATAAACGTTTGTTGTTATAGTAATCGATTGTGAAACATGACAACAGTAGTAATTAATTAACTTCAATGAATGTGTAGAAGAGATCTTGTAAATGCCCGTTCAGAGAAGATTAGCATGATTAATCATAAAATGACATCTCAAATCGAATGCACCTAACTGACGTTTCTGCAAGAATATCCAACATAAATACTGTGTCTATAATTGTTTCGTTTCGCAAACGTTTTGTAGACATGTGCATGACAATTGATGTAATCAAATGTAACAAGTATTGATGAAATGTTCTTGCAAATAATTACCAAATCTTTACAAATATCGTTTGTATAAGGATAAATGAAAATACAGGTTAATAGAACATCAACAGAAATTCAAAATCAACTTAACGCAACCAGAAAGAAATTTAATACTTAACTTAACGTTGTTTAGACCGAATAAGAATCTCATTTCACCTCTTACTAATGACGCTTTTCTTCTTTTTTAAATCATCTAATAGAACTCGCATTCTGATTCACAGCGCAAATGGTGTCTGGAACGAAAAACTGGTTAAGCCGTAAATGGAGTAATGTTGTTTGTGTTGAAATAGTTTAGGTCTTTTAACACGGTTCAAATTATCAAGAATTGGAGACAGCAATTAAACTAAAGTCGTATCACCAGACATCTAGACAACTTGTAGATTGAAAGGCAACAACTGACAAATCATTTTACTTGTGGTAGTTTGGATTGTATGTTTTATTTACATAGCGCAAAACTGTATCTTAGAATCATACGTTGTCCAAAAGTATGTACTGCTTACGATAAACGATCTTAATGTATTTGACATAGTCTCACTCATTTATTCTACATAGTTATATAATATTCATTATTCAAATATATATAAATTAAGATCTTAGATTTATGTCCAAGGATATACCTTTCATATTTTGGTACTAAAATAACAATGATGTTATAACATAACCACCCAACTCATGCAACTTGCGATGAGCAACATTACACGTCCTTTTTAGAAATCACTACTTCCTAGTAGCAACAAATAAAAAAGATGCTTATACGATATTCAGTCATCTGGCTGGGATTGATTTCTAGAAACTTGACTAAAATCTGCTTATACGTTGTCCTGTTGTGTATCACAAATATACCAGATTTCATAGATTTGTGGGAAACATTTATTCAAATAGTTAGAACTGGAAACGTGAAATACAGATGGGAACATTATTGTCAGCGTAAAGGTGTTGTTATCAGATAAGCATAGTTTCACAAACATCAAACAAATTACATTTCATAATAATAACTTTCATTTAATAATGGCAGTAGTAAATTCCTTTTCGCAGTGCCCTGACCATGGTTATACTTACACACGTCTAATAGTTTAATGTCCAAAAAATGGCAGTATCAGTCCTTTTTGTGGTCAATTCCCTTTTCTGTAATCATAAGCTACAAGATGAATGAGCATGGAATAATTTAAATATTAAGCTAGTGCATTGTAGTCGCTTTATAATATTTTATAGTATATTTATAATTTTCTGTCCGCTGGAATCATAAATTGTATTTCATGTCTTTGGTTTGAAAATAAGAGAAGCACACGGCGTAAGTGGCTTGAGTGTATTTTTGTCCGCTCTTTATCTCCCACATTCTTTAAAATATTATCAAAATCTTGGCTGGAATGATTTGCTCGCTAAGTCGATGAGTCAACTATTTTGGCTTAAGGTCAAAGTCAACTTGAAGGTCAAATGTTGGAGACTGCGTTTCGTGTCTGCTCTGTATCTCCCTCATTCTTTGAAGGATTTTTAAAAGTATTGGCTAAAATGCGATGCTCACTGAGACATATATATGCATGAGTCCACCTAAGGTCAAGTCGATGTATACAAGACATTAAACATTTATGGGGGTTCAAGGTCAAGGTCACACATAAACGTGAAATGTTTCAGTCTGCGTTTCGTGTCTGCTCTATATCCCACATTTTATTTAAATGCATGCTAGTTCATTAAATTTAAATCCCAGATTTTGGATAAAAACCTGTCGATAGATTATGGTTTAAAGCCTTCAATTTCTATAACTGTACTTTTAGAACTGGTCCACCTCTGCCAGACAACGGTCAGTGATTTTGCAACAAAAATCCATAAAATACAGTATCGCCGAGGGGATATAGTTATCCCTGAACAACCGTTCAGTGGTCCTTTTCACAATACATCCTTTTTCTATTCAAATGTATTGATTAAGACGATGATTTTAGGTCAGGGATTCTTTCTACAAGTCGACGTGTTTAGAAATGTTTAATGAAATTGTCATATTCCTCATAAATTGATATCATAACCTACTTCAAAGAAACAACATGCATTTAGAAGTATTGAAAATTCTATCAATCATTATGACGTGTGTTCCTGACCGACTAAACTACACTTTACCCCGGGTACACATGGGAAAAGACCATTAACTTGATTTACGATGCTGCGCGAATAATCCATGAAAGGATATCGTACTTCAGGAAATATTATGGATTTCGCTATACAAGGTCTTCCACTTGAATGACACCGTTAATTGTTATGTACTTTTACTTTATGCAGAACGCATTCGTTATACTATTTCTTTATGTATCTTTTTTATCTACTTCGGTGTGACTACATTTTATCAATTGATATAAAAGCACTTATCGCTGTGTATTGTTCTATTGCTCGACTTTGTAAGAATGACCTAGAGGACGGAACTATGAAACAAGCCTATACATTACCGTGAGAGTAAGAATCTAGTACTTAAAATAGTTACTATCATATGCGTACTCCTTCTACAGATATGGATTAATTGAATCCAAACCTGCATACATAAGCGACCAACTCAACGCTTTAAGAAACATAATCAAGCAATTGAATGTTAAACATAAGACGTATAGCAAATAATAAGTTGAAAGAAATCATAGGTGACTTTGTACATACGCTTATTCAAAGATGATAAACATGATTATGAAATCTCATCTTCTTGCCTGCAAAAAAAAAATCGACGTTACTTTTCCACGTCTCTACAAAAATATTATTAAGAATTATATCACTGAGTCAAACAATATTACCTAATTAGACTTATTGTATTCTGAATCTTTTTCGTAGATGTTTCTACGACCCTGTTAAATCGGTGCCTTACACATCCCGCAACATGTGTTGGAATATCATGTATTTTATATTATTTCCATGGCGATTAATCGATCTCGATAAATTGGTTTGCTGCAGATATTCTCGTCATGGATGATATTAATAACAAAATCCTTCGTATTGTTCGACTTCCTCCATAATTTCCGGTTGTTCGTTGTGAAATGAACTAAATGTTAATGCCAGTTAATGTAGATCCATAATATAAACTTAATTAATTGGCAAAGGTATGGTTTACTTAAACACAATTGACTTTCGAACAGCAGACACATTTGCAAAAACATATCTTTTAAGTATTTCCATCGACTATACTAATTGCGTTTGCTGAACTAAACGAATTCACAATACTTAATAAACAAGGAAGCAGTTTCAATATGTCTGTAGCAGTAAACCTGAAAATATATTTCAAAATATATACACAATTGCTATATTACCAATGGAACAGAAAACTTGTAAAGTAGACAAGGAATGTTTTAGACGTTTTCTTCCACATTTATATTTTCTTACGATTAACATAAACAATTTATAACGAGGGTATAGCTTCCCGTGGAACACTAGATTACGGTAGACATTTAAAGTGAATAAGTGAGAAAAATGTATCTCGAAATTTGCTGTATGTTGAAAAAGAACTTACTTATCTGAGGCTACAAATGAAGCTGATCACTTACACATCTTCTCATAATCAAATTCCTTAGGGACTGTTTTTTTGCCTGTACCTAGGGATTAACCAGGTTTTGCCAACATTGTTTTCATTTAGATCAGGCAAAATGTCCATTGACATAAAATTTGACAATAGTCACTTCAATCTCCAATGCAGTGATCTCCCCTTTCAGTAGGGAAATGGAGATGTTTGGAGAAAAATACCGATCGGTCCTTCTTATGTTTAATAATAATGCGGAAGTTCGTAAATATAATTGTAAATCTTACATCACCTTAAACTTTAACTAAACATTTTGCCATGTAAATATACTGTTAATATGGTACAATTGTAATACACTTAATAAATATTACAGGGCAAACTATGTACATATACTTAACTTAAATGTATAATACAAAGATTGATTACAACTTTTATATATAGTATCTAATATAAATATAATATATATAATATATTTAGCTCGGTACACATGGAAATGGATAACATATTTTATTAACAATTCAATTAAAACTTGTATAAGGATTATGCAAATACGTGGTACGTAAAACATCATACATTGTATGATGTACATGTATTGTACATTTTACAATGTACAAAGATAAGCTTTGAACGTTGTGTAGATTCACAGCTCAAAAAGAATCTCATTTCACATTTCCAATGCCTCAATTGTGTTAATATATCATAACTGGAACACGCAATTAGATTCACAGTTCATATTATATAGTATCAGATAAACATTACTGTGTGATACTGGAGTAATTGTGTATGTATTGGAAATGTGTTTTGCACTCATCAAATCGTCTGGAAATGGAGAACATTTTTAATTAAAGTAGTGTCTCCAGACGCTAAGATAAATCTCTTGCTATGTGTCTAGTACATCTTCTTTATTTCTACATTTGAAAGCAAAAAATGGCATGGCAGGTCAACTTATTATACTTGTTTTAATAATGAATCCTGTTAGTATAATAAGTTGACCTGCCATGCCATCTTTTGCTTTCAAATGAAGAAATAAAGAAGATGTACTAGACATATAGCAAGAGATTTATCTTAGTGGCATTGACCGAACCAAAGCGGTAACTAAACATTTTTGGAAAAATAATTTAAAAACAATATATGAATAAAAATAGAAAAAATAATACAAAAACAGTTTATTTCTAAAGTCTTTTGCATTTGTTTTTTTGTGTGCATGTTTTTGTTGTTCTTAATGTTTTTGTACGGGCCATTTTGTAATGCTGTCCCTTAACTTGGTGCTATCTACATTGTTTGCAACATATTGTCTTTGTTTGAACTTCTTTTCAATTTTATCAAACTAGTGACATAATTTGTGGACACGTCCAAGCAACCCAAACGCATGATACATAATCTCACTTGAACAATCTGTGTGATATGATGCTGGTAATGCACATTGTCAGTGACTCAGATACTGGAGTATTATAATATTGCCTTTAGTTTTAGTCATTGTGTTAAGAGCAATTGTTTAGACACCGCAAGACATAAACCAGACGCACATATATTTGATATATGTATTCTTGAAAACAGTCACGTAGTTTCTATCGCGTGTACAACGACAACACTCAAGTGATAAATAAATGCTAAACGTTGGCGTTTTAGTTCTAAGGGTCTGTGCGGTCTGGTCGTGTGATACGCAAGAAGTAAATACTAGTACGCACAAACCTATCTTGTGGTACATAAAGTCGTCTATTGGTTGGCATTTTGTTTTATATCACGGAAAATGGGGAACGCCCTCAGGAAGCATAACCTGAAGGGGATATTAGCAGCCTCGGTTTTATTGAAGCTGTTCATCAGTAGTAATGAAAAATGCGAGGAACTCTATTTACAAATGTC
>Ga0224511_10004253_pt1 | contig 10745 bp, 3 predicted proteins | sample SF_May12_sed_USG_2_FD_169988 | JGI IMG/M metagenome (GOLD analysis project Ga0224511, IMG submission 169988) | Sediment microbial communities from San Francisco Bay, California, United States - SF_May12_sed_USGS_8_1 | ecosystem: Environmental > Aquatic > Marine > Sediment | place: USA... | reverse complement strand
AAATCCTGGATCCGCCACTGTGACGTAATCGCTGTGAGGAGATTGAGAAAGCACTTCTGGTTCAGTAATTGGGCATTAAATTGTTTAAACATAGATTATGTTTTCTGTTTGAGAATTATTCAAAAGTTCTCAAATTTACCACGAACAAAATTAAAATTGGTTACAGTCAACTAGAACAAATGCTAAGCTAGTAGAGTCCGACTGGACTGGTGGCTGTAAGATATAGATGCTGTATGCAAGTGTAAAAACTCTGAGTTAAATTACATATTTTTTAACATTTACATTTATAAATAATGTCCTAATCCTTCCACCTATGTGCAGTGACATCTCAGAACATGCAATGATACAGTTTGTGTAGGCAATCCGAATCACTGAAATCTGACATTTAATACTTATTTTTTTTATTGTTACAAAATAATAATTGTTTTTATGAATTTGTGTATGCAAGACATCACCTTGCAAAAATTGTTTCCATTTCAGTTGCTAGCAGCGTTATGCAATGAGAGAGCATGCATCTATTTTAGCACTACACTGTAGTACATACTAACCAAATGAAGGCATTCAGAATCACACATTGGGGCTTTTCTCAAGATGTATTTTACCTGTCAAATTTGAAAGCTGCATGTGTAATAATGGTATTCTATCTAAAAGGTGAATAAAACATGAAGTAAACAACATCATCACATTTACTTTTTATTGTATCTCACAATTAAGGGAAATTGATCTTGCATATGCATGGTTATCATTTTACTGTCACATATCTACATAACTCCTGTATTATGACTTTTCCTCCAGACATCTTCATTAGGGCCTCTGATTTCAACATCCATGCATAGTTCCACAACTTTTCTCCAATCTCCGCCCACATTTGCTGAAATCCATTGTTCATGTGATAAAGTTTATCACAAACAGGAAGTTCACTTTCTATTGTATATATACTATGTCATATTGTCACCTGACAATATATCTCTAATCCATTGGATTAAAATTAACCATATAATGCTATAAATGATCATGATTGACAGTTGTGGAACTGTCCATTATAAGCTGTTTTCTTTCGTGTCTGACTAGATATGTACATGGAATTACAGCACTGCAACCTGTTTTCTTAAGGTGCTGGGGAAGGTGGGAAGCTTTACAAGGGTTGATCAGATGCTTCACAAAATACATTTGCATGCATGTCAATGAGCTTGCGAAATGTACTGGCCAGGGTATGACCAACTGGCAGCCCTGCAATGTCTTCCAACATCTAATATATGTCCTCATCAGCAAAACATCATGTATGTCATACTTAAGTGTTTAACTCTGGTACCCAAACCAGACATTCATCAGTATTATGTATGCAAGTGTACTTAATGTCAACAGTCAGAAGAGTGGATGGAGATGTCATGCATGGGTGGCCTTTACTTTAAAGGTATGATAACCTTTAATCACAAAGTTTCCAATCCTGACCTCGACATTGTTCTGAAACAATACAAACGGGAGATTAAACCAGTATAGGTGTAATGATGTATAAAACAATGATATTAGGAGGTAATCCTTACCAATAAGTAAATAAATGAAACAATGAATTAATTAAAATATAGTAGACGAAGATCTAAATACATACTGTAACTCGAAGTTACTTGTCAAATGTTCTAAATAAATATATAATAATAAATTGATAAGAAAACAAACATTTTTGGTCTGAATTTGTATTTGGTGGGCAATGCAGGACCATTGCACTCTTGTTTCAAGATTGCCTGGACAATCATTGCTTTTTTAATCGATAGTTTAAATATACGTTTAAAGGTTATTAAATGCTCCATACGAATATAAACCTTATATTCTAGTAATAAAAACAATGGCAAGTACAAACAATTCCAAATTTGAAGGCTAATAGTGAAATGACCGCAAATAATTGTACAAAGAACATGTTGAGACGACCCCTAGAATTGTGGCCAGCTGATTCGCATTGCCTCCAGGTACATGCCCTATAACTTTCACCTGTAAACTCTTTATGCCTGCATTTTTTGTAACACAAATTGTCTGTATGTGAAGATATATGATGTGGTAACACATTGCAATTATCTTTTTCTTTGTTGGCCCCATTCCTTGTCACAGTTTAAATAATACCGCAGAACAGGTATGCTGGTTTTAGCAAATACGTGAAAATCGTCTGTAGATGATCTGAGTCAAATGAACGCTGTGTGACGTTATCAAAGGCTGTTGTTGAACTGTTGACATAAGTTAACTGCTAATAGATTACTTAATTAGAAATAATTTGGGTTTGTACAATTAACGCACACATTTGTGATATGTTTATGAAAATATTCGCAATTGATTCGGATTGCCTACACAAACTGTATGATCATATACATAATGGCTGCCAAACTTTGTGAATAACAAAGAAGAAAACGAATTGCGCATACGCAGCCTACAATGGGTATATATGGTAGTTACTAGGAACAAATGACGAAAGTAATGTTTGACCTCACATCCAAACATTGTTTAGCTAACAGTATGTGTAAACATATCAGAGCAGACCATACCAACAATATTTCATTATGTTGAAATAATATTAGATCCATGAACAGTCTCTCATCCGAAGGAAGTAATATCTAATTATAGTATAATTTATTGCTCCAAGTCAATCTTTCCTATCGGTTGCATGCACCGGAAAACTGGTTTTTAACCCTAAATGACCTTTATTCAAAATTTGTCCGAGCAATCCATTTGATGATTTTAATTAAATAAAAACATAAAAACATTAAGAAAGAGTTCATGTTCAATGGCTGCTGCGTCTTGTTCTGTACTAGTATGTTGATTGTTTCCCCAGTTTTGTTTTGATCATTTTGTGATGGTGCCCTAAAACTTGACCCTGCCTGCTTAATATGCAACACTTCTCAACATCTTCAATTAAAATGGTGTGACAGTATGGGAGTAGATCGTTTATAAAAACCTTGACAATCTACAAGGAACATAACTTAAAGCAGAGTCATAACTTCTTTATTCAATATTTGCAGTGCCCTGCAAGCCTGGTGAAATCTTGTGCTATGGCAAAATGAAATGTGCCAAGCCGTGCGATGGCATTTGGGAGTGTAACGAAGGAGAGGATGAGAAGATGTGTAAAAGTAAGAACTACACTTGTTTGTATTTATCATAATGTCGCTGTTATGCAGTAGCAGCAGCAGCGGCGGCGGCAGCGGCAGCAGCAGCAGCAACAGCAGCAGCAGCAGATGATGATAATGATGATGATGATGATGATGATGATGATGATAATGATGATCTTTTTTCATTATTAAACAAAGCTATTTATTACATTACACGTTTTCGTACAATTCGGTTCCAGAAGAGTGTAAATGCAAGCCTGGGGAATACGCCTGCAAGGACAATGCCACGTGTATTGCCCTGAACCGGGTGTGTAATGGCGTTCAAGATTGTCCTGGAAACGACGACGAACTCGACCGCTGTACGACAGTTTGTACTTTTACTAAGAACTTGTCAGGATTGTTTGAATGCTTTTATATGAATATTTCGATGTTTTATGCTTTTTGGCGCAGTTGTCTAGGCTTGCTTTTGACCTATGGGTTAAAGCAGTTGTCTCCAATTGCTCAAAAAAATAAAAATGATTTTTTTTAAATTAACGGTAAATAATGATCCAGTTATGTTCAGTGGAGAAATCTATTATACTGACCCCTTAATTGAATTGACAAAATCGTTGTCCAGTAAAACATAGTTTTTCTTTGCATAATCTACTGCGTTACTAACGCAGTAGCCGTTATGTATAGGAGGAATATCTCGATGGCAGAAAAGCGAATTGTCTGTTTTCAAAACAAAAAAGTGAAAATATGTAGGTTTTTTTTATATTTCTAACAACTATATAAAATTATATATATATATGAAGAGATATTTTGAAATATTTGTAACTAATGATTTTTGATATTCTGGAGGACAGCTGCTTTAAAGTGTACTTGGGCCAATGAGAAACGTTTTAAGAGAAGCTCATTAGATATTCTTAAACTAAATATTTTAGAACAAGCTCTGTGATTGATCTAGACCAGCTATGTACACTGGTACATTTAGTCGTTCAAATGTCTTTGGTTCAAATAATAGAACTAGTAGAAAATCAAGTGAATACCTTATCAAGTTATCACCCTCTCAGTACATGTAGTTGGTTGGGCTTCTCAATCAATGGGGATACAACATTACGTTTGAAATGCAGAAAATATACTTTTCTCGATCCCTATTTTTTATAACTAATAATGTCACATATTTGTTAGGGTTTGGTGGTAAATCAACAGATCTGAAGACTAATATTTGTATCAGTCAGTTCTAGCAGAGAGATCCCGTGATTTCTGCTAATATTACAGTCGTTGTATTTAAATTCACTACTGGAAGACCGATTTGCTGAGGAAAGAAAGGTTTAGTGGTTTAGAAGTTGAACTTGATGATACACAGTTAACTTTCTTTTTAGCGCCGCCTTTTTCAAAGTAGTTCTTGGTTTGTTTGTGTTCGGTTTGTTTGTTATTTGTTGGTTGGTTGATTGGTTTATGCCATGTTCAACACTGATAAGATAATATAACTGTGACCTGACTAGCATTCGTGTGGTTATGGCGAAGGTTAACTACTGTTTTTGTAATCTCCTACAGCTAAATCGTGTGCCTCTGGCGACGGTCAGTACCGATGTACGGACGACCAGACCTGTGTCGACAGCGACAAGTTCTGTGACGGGGTGGAGGACTGTCCGTTCGGTGACGATGAGGTCAACTGCCGTAAGTTCATTCTATGCTTGAATGTCATTACCTTTGTATATGTTATTAAGATAAATCATGGAGTCGTGGTAATGGGAAAAGGCGTTTGGATCGAGATATTATACCACAACAGGTGATAATATATTGGAAAAAGCATGTCTTAAATGTATTGGGCGTGTATATTGATTGCAACATCTCCTGGCACACACATATTGCTATCACATTTGTATATTTTATTATCAAAATATAAACAAAAATCTCCTCATAAAAATGTGATATGTAATATGATTTTACTTTTCAACCGTGGAAAATTACTCTAAAATAAAGGGAAACACTTTTACAACTTATAACCTCCCTTTAATATGAATAGAATTAAAAAGTAACCTTGTTTTAAAAAACACAAAAGCAATAACCGTGAAAAGCGGTGTGGTGGATCGTCTTTAAATGGCATATATTTCAATAAAATAAAGTTTTTTAAACGTCTACCTAGCTGCAAAGTAAGTGTGCTTTGCAAAGGGGCTAATGGTGATAGGGCGTTTTAATTTTATGACATGTTCATGTAATTGTTATTGATCAAATAAAGTACTTTAACTTTCTTCTGAAACAAAGTAAAATGTTGTTTTAGCCGATCATTGTCAATGTACTGTCGGAACCTTTCGGTGTGGTGACGGATGCGTCGACATTGTTAAGATTTTTTTTACGGTAAGTGTAATGCTGGTAAATTGTAATAACGGTTCATCTACAGTAATTATCACGCTGTGTTATGGTTTAGAAACAGTTTGCTCTTAGATTTTGATAGTATGGTACTTTGAGAGCATTTTCAAATACAAACGTTTCGTTGTTTCAGGGTGGTGATGATGCGGCTTACGTAGAAATGCTCCTCAATTGTCCATCAATTATCACTGCAATCCTTTTTGCTATTTCCGGATAATTGCAGGCGGCGACGGCGGCCTCGCAGCCCTCTAAGCGATATTTCGGCATTTGTTGGGGAAAACCAATTTCCTTTATAAATACAAAAATAAAAATAATCTTCACCAGAATTTCATGTTCAGTGTTTGGTGTTTGTGTCTTTGAATTGTTTTCTTGTTTAGTTTTTCTGTTTAAGCAGTCTGGTTTTAGCTCAAGTGAGCACTAAGTGACCGAGTCTATTTATTGTATTTAGGACATTTTCGAATCTTGGTCAGTGTGCGGTAAAAGATACACGAATGCAAATGGTAATTATAACCTTTCTTACACTCTTGGAGCAATATGCCTAGGCCAAGTTTGAATCGGGGACGGTGCTGGTTAAAATCTAGGTCAAATGAATATAGGACAACTGGTACCAGTTTAGTAGATATTAAAATCAATATTATTAATTGCAAAGACACTCAAAACTCTAATAATCATTGAAAGGGATGGTGACTTAATCAAGTATTAAATATCTCATTTTCCACCGAAAAAGTAGTTATAATTCATACGCCGTAAGTTGACAGTTAAGATGGCGGAAATTGAATCTCTGGAAATAATATAAATTCGCGAGTCATAAAAATGGATTAAAGCTCAAATCCTAGCTTGTAACAAATGACTTTGTTGAATAAATTATCCTTTCAATATTTAACGGCTACTGCGTTAGTAACGCAGTAGATTATGCAAAGAAAAAAAGATGTCCACTGAACAAAACAATTTTTAATTTATTTTTTATTTTTTACGATTTGAGCATCTGGAGGACAGCCGCTTTAATGCCAGGCCGTTAATCGTCAAAGCATCAGGCTATCAATCAAGGTTTTGTAAGTTGTACCCTAAACTAGTCAACTATTCACCACTACATGTTTTAAATATGCCATAGCAATGTTGTCCGTTTAGTATCTCACATCGTACGTAGAGGTATTGCGCCAGTCTTGATTCGGGCGGTCGGTGGTTCGAGTCTCACCAGGGGCAGGGAAACGTTCTAGGTATTAATACTAGTTAATGCTTGAAAAAGTACGGTTTAGTTGTTCCTCACTACTATCTTACCTAAGGAAGACGTCTGCCGTTCGTAAAAGAGAATCATGTCCTGGTGGACCCAAAAGGCTTAGTGAATGGACTGCTGACAGGATATGACTTTGTCACTGTTAAAAAGGGTGTAAAACAAAACCAAACAAACTCAAATCTCAGGAAGATTTTGAGGTAAATAGGCTAGTACTTGTGATACTAGAAAAGTTGGTTAGGTAGAATGACCGCAGTGATATAGATTGGGTGCGTGCCCACGGTTTATAAGAAGGGAGATAACTCTTACACAAAATATCAGAAAACGTATATAGCTTACCTTTCCCTTGTGAAGTTCAATCGAAATTTGTGATCGCCAAGGCATATGTTACATGCATTAATTTTAAATGACGAATTTACAAAATCTCAAGATATACTTTTTACACTTCATTGTTTTCTTAACTATCAATTACTCATAGAAATTAATGTAGATACATGTACATGTATATAGATGCTTGTTTTTCCTGTACATTTTGGAGGACCGAATTAGTCAAGTTGTCATATCAAGGCTTAAGATAAGAAGTACTCCGATGCCTTGAGACGAGCTGTGGGCGCCGTTCAGTGCGTAGTGGATACTAAGTGTTGACAACTATAGTATAAGCAATTGTTTTGTGCAGGTTTTGGCCATATTCTTATTAAAAATTGATAGTTGAGAAAGTCCTGCAGTAATATTTTTTTACCCTCCCCCCTGATCTTGCCAAATGAAGTCCGTCTGTCGTCCTCATCCGGATAAAATGGCTCACTGGGTAGTTTTTCCCGGACGCTGTTTCGGGTGCGGATTTGCGGGTCCTGATACGAACGACACTGTCCCGCAGCATGATGATCTGGCGAGCCTTTGTGACCTTGTATTCTTCTGTCAGTGATTTGAGTGGCACTTGCAACTTGCTTCCTGTAAAGTACAGCCCAAGACTTGTAAAACTTTTGGGCACGCCCTTCCATCTTCTGAGAAAGGAATTTATTGTCCTCTCCATGGCTTCCATCGTCGACGATGGGACACTGTAAACCAGAAGTGGCCACAGTAAGCGTGGTAGGATGCCGTGCTGGTAGATCCAGGCTTTGAATTTTCCTGGTAATCCACACTTGTCAACTAGCTTTAGCCAGTCTTCCATCTGTGTGATGGTGTTTTGTATACTCTGCTTGATTATATTATATATAATTTTATATGTTGTAGTTTACCGTAATATTAACTGATGACTTGACGAGAACGACCAGCTGATGCAGTGTTTTACACACGAAAACTGGTGCAAATGGCCAGAACGCGTGTTTGGCGTGGAAACCAACGACTCAAAAGTTATGCGAGATTGTTGTATAGTTAATATACCAAAGTTAGCTTTATTGACGTGATTTTGCCGTGTTAGAAGCGTGAACAAAGTTAGCTTTATTGACGTGATTTCGCCGTGTTAGAAGTGTGAACAAAAAATAAATAAAATAAAAACACGATTTAAAAAAAACAATGAAATATAAATTTCCATGGAATGTTATAAAATGTTTTGATCTTTTATAAAAAAAATATTTTGTAAAAAAATAATATGTTCCTACCGACCGACCATTAAAGAAATGTGATCTTGAATGTCCGACTGCAAAATAATATGACAACATATTTAAAAAATATAAAAATTGCATTAAAACTGAGGTAAATCCTTTTTCTGTCCCATGGACAAAAAGGAATTCCATTCATATTGAATGGGGTGTTGGAAAAATTCCTGGTTTTTGCACAATTTTCTTCAAGACTTTTACATGGTACCTAAAGTTTATTCTTTATCAAGCAGTTTTTTTTAGATTGTTTGATATACTTTAAATTTTGTGTCTATTTTTATGCCCAAACTGTGCTCTGGGGTTTTTGAAACAGTAGTTGTCTTCTTATATAACCTGTGTTGGTCTTCACGTGTACAACGTATATAATAAGAAAAAAGAAAGCATGGCTCCAGTTAAAAAGTGCGTTCCATATATACACACAGTCGTGTGCAGAAATACGCTTGAGGCACCCCACCCCACTAGCGGATCCAGGGGGGGCGTGCGCCGGGTGCGACCCCCTAACGGCCGCGGACCTATGATTTTATTATGCCCAAAACGCCAATTTTTCTCCTTTTTATTGTCATTTTAAGCCTAATTTTAAGAGATATATGGTCGAAACGGCACCAAACCACTCTAAAAATGTACACATCGGTGCCTCAAGAGCCACATGTTGCAAATGCATTGTGGCCTTGAATGTGTTAATGCAAAAATAGGAAAGACCATCTCGGTTTAGGCCTAAATATAATAAAAGTGAGTGTTTCGTAACCACTAGGGGGAAAATGCCCTGTTTATATGTATGTAGATATTTAGGAATTATATTTTCTTTGTTGCATTCAAACGTTTAATTCAATGTTAGAATACTTGTATATCATTATAGAGTTGCTTTTCTAGTCACTGTGTTCAGTCTTGGCGGGCGTACGTGACACGATGACTCAGCTACGCCCATGATATAATCTCTACTAAATAACTCGTTGGAATATGAAAACGTGCTCAAATGAAGATTTTAGTGTAGAGTTTAACCGCTGGAGAAAATCATTTTTATTTCTATTCAGTCAAAACCCAGATTCATAACACAAGCCAAAGTTTGAAAACGTGTATTTGTTAACTAATGTTCATAACATTTTCACAAAAAAAGTAAAATTATTGCACATCTTTACATTTAAATAATTTCAATCAATTGAAAACCTACTGCAATATCACATATTTTGCACAAAGAAGGACTATAAATGAACTTCCATAAATTCACCTGAGAAAAGATTTGTAAAAGGACAATAAAAATAAAAGTAAAAATGATATGAAATGAACTGCTGTAACAAAATCACGGTTACAAAAAATAAACAAATTCAAACGCTTTCATTTACAGCGACTTCAAAAAGTGCACACTAATTGCATAAAACAATTTTTAGACAATTTATAGAAATGAAAGACATTTAAATAAAAGTATAAATAAGGTTGACAAAGATTTATACCTATTCATTTTTACATCGACTGATTATGATCATGTTTATAATTATTTATTATTTTTATGTGAGTGTTAATGCACATTTCAATGAGAATCTTACAACTCGTCACATTCTACAGGATTTCAATGCACCCTTTATCAACGCCCGGCAGACGGCGCATTTCCGGAGCGCACGTGCACACGTGGTGCACGCGACCATGTGTCCGCACGGCAAAAACACCACGTCTGCGTCGTTGTCCATACAAATCTTGCATTGCAGTTGGGATTTCAGTTCCTCGTTTTCTCGAACAATCTCCTCAGTCGCGTCCTTGGATTGGCTGTTCATTGAATCTGGTTTACTTGTTTGGCGTATGCTAGTCGGAATTTCAGAAACTTCTGATTTTTTATGATCGTCAGTTTTCACTGTTTGATTTTCATTTGCGATCGTGTTAACGTCTTTGACGCTTAAGCCTGTTTCCGGTTCGCCGCTGGCTCCATATGTCGTCTTATCTTCGATGCTGACGTCATTTCTATTGATGACATCACGAATGAGTTCACATGTAGGGAACCAGAGCGCATGCTCAGCGACGGGAACGTCACCAGACTGCCAGTTCTTCATTCCACCGCCACAGTGGTAGCATCGCACACAGTCGTTGGGTCCTAAAACACCATATAAAACCAATCGTTAACTCATATTAAAATAAACAAGAAACGCCGCAATGCGACGAAATCAGGTTTTTAACGCTTCAACCAAGTATTGATATGACAGGAATAAGAAATGAAAGATGGCAGTGAAGAAAAAATGATGCCATTATTTTGGTTGCATCAGTTGCATGCACCAAGTTTGGTGTCAATAGGCCTTGACCTTGACCTTGATCACAGACACCTGGGTAGCAATCCCAAGCTGCGTCTTGTTGTAAGCTACCCTAGTCCATATATATGCCCGCGAAGAGTTTTTACATCTGATGGACTCTTCGCGTCCATAGCCAAGTAAATACTTTCAATGGTGAAGCTTCCGACAGGAATTCTTGTCGGAAGGTCAAAGCCTCCGC
>Ga0224511_10004252_pt1 | contig 10747 bp, 5 predicted proteins | sample SF_May12_sed_USG_2_FD_169988 | JGI IMG/M metagenome (GOLD analysis project Ga0224511, IMG submission 169988) | Sediment microbial communities from San Francisco Bay, California, United States - SF_May12_sed_USGS_8_1 | ecosystem: Environmental > Aquatic > Marine > Sediment | place: USA... | reverse complement strand
TATATTAAAATAAGTTCTTGGTGTAATATTGATTATTCGTTTTGTATCTTGGGAGTATAAAATGAATTTGTAAAGGTGTTGCTTTCACTTTAAATTAGCGAGATATGGCAAATACTAACTAATACTTTGTTTCGAAAGAAAGGGCGGGGAAGGGGGTATTGTTTCACCAGTGCTATCATCATATGCGCATAACTAAGATAAGAGGGACACGTGTGTCATGCCTCGTATTAATCATCACGAACATGTTTACCACATCTAAGGTGGATCCTATCACTGACGCCCGAAAAGAAGAATTCAGTGACCCACCGTCTGTGTTTAACCAGCTCTCAAGATTAATAAAGGAAACCATCAACATTTTAATAGTTTGTTCTAAATAACTCTTGAACTAACTGTATGCAGCTTATACCACATGCTTATCTGATGGCTTTAACAATTCCCTCAAATACATGTTTTAAAGTGTATGCTTAAATGCCAGGTTTGTGTCTTTAGCAAAGGTTGTTTGACAAAACAGACACTGGTGTACAGTGTTAGGCATTGAATAAGCACGCGCCCGCCATCCGCGTCCGTCATCCGCGCGCGGTGTTTCCATGTGTCCGCGTCCTTCAATCGTAATATGGGTTATATATATAGCTTAGTTCAGCCAATTGTATTTATCATTGTGCTAAATTGTCTAAAACCTATCCAGGATTAATGAACTATATTAAAATAAGTTCTTGGTGTAATATTGATTATTCGTTTTGTATCTTGGGAGTATAAAATGAATTTGTAAAGGTGTTGCTTTCACTTTAAATTAGCAAGATATGGCAAATACTAACTAATACTTTGTTTCTATAGAAAGGGCGGGGAAGGGGGTCATAGTGAAGGTGGTCAAATCAGCAGACAGGTAGTCATTATATCTTTAACTGTTTTCTAACACGTTTTATTGTATTCGTTTAACCACCTGTAGCTTCATTAAATATGTATTAGTTTACACCAATTTAACATAAGAACAATTAAGTGAAACACATACATGAAACCTCAATATCTTGTTCTACAACACACCCCAGGAATTCTTGGTAATGACAGCACCGTTGTACATTGTATTACGAAAGGCATTAATTACATAAATGAGATTCTAACAGACAAATTCCATTATGTGTGCAGTAATTGCTGTCGAAATTAACAATTCTGTTCTGACATCGCTTTTTGTCCGCGTCCGTAAAGAAATCGAGCATTGAGCGACCTAAAAGCGAACGCAGATGAAGGAAGCGAAAGTACCGACGCGGACGCGTGCACATAAAAACAGTTCTATACAAAGTAAGAAAGTGTGTTGTTGTTGTGTTTTTCAGTTTCTAGACGCGGATAACATACGCCCGCGCGGATGGCGGGCGCGTGTACATGTGAACAACGCCGTTTAAAAAGAAAGGTCGATCCAATACTGTGTTATGTCCAATATTCAATTTAATGTTAAATTTTAATTTAATTAAAAAAGTATACATTCAAAATGCCCGTGTTTAATAATGTACAGACTATACACCCCACTTATGTTTCAGAATTACATAATTTTATCGTTTAATTCGTTTTTTCGGCCCACCTTCTTTTGAGCATTTATCTTACCTTTCCACATTTAACGGCTATACAGTTTTCTGGGACGCTTAATATGTTAATTGCATACATTTATCGCTAAGATCATGCATGCTGGTTATAATTAGAACTTAGACGACGCAACGGATAGTGAAAAGGGCCACCGCCAAATGCAGACGAATATCTTGTCATCTTAGTCTCATTTCTGTCCGAATGCGATAAGTAGTTATGAGACGTGCCGTCGCTATCTTATTACGCGCATATATAATATACTGATACTAAAAGAAAGTGTGCACCTTATAAATGCCAAAAACGTTTTACTTTAACAATGTTTAGGAAAACAAAATGTCATACCATAGTTGTTATTTTTTTGTACTATGCATTTCAATCGTCAAAACAATTAGTGGACGCATTGCTATCTCTCAAATGAACTTAGAACGCTAAAATGCATATTTTGCACGTGTTACTCTTGATATATGTGTATGTTATCATCACGTCTTTTAATAAAACAAATGCAAAAATAACACACAGGAGAAGCATTACCAAATTTGTTTTTACTTTTATGACGTAATGCCGTTTACGTGTTAATAATGACCTAAAAGTCGTGTGATTTTATAACAAATAAAACAATTGTACACAATACAATTCTATCAATGTATTGTTTGCATTCTAGCTTACATTTTTCACATAAAACGTATATTCATGGTTATAAACAAGTGCACATGAATGCACACTTTCTTTTTAACTTCAGTATATATGCCTTTTAGTGCAGTTAATGGTCTATGGTCTAATATTATCTCCATGGTTATTACGATTAATGCTGCCATTTAGTCCAAGCGAACGTAAGTTTTAGTCTTATTTACTTACGTACATTTGTGTATTATTGTCAAAATGTATTAATCAAATATAATGTGTATCCTGATATTTATAATCATACGTTTACATGATATTAAGACTATTCACCGAACATTTTAGTACCATTACTCTTTACTTACGGCTTTTTAATATTTAAATATACAAAACCAACTACTAAATATAGCGTTACCTAAATATTAACATGTGTCCGTAAATATCATTTATTTCGATGGATACGATGTTATAAAATATACTAGGCCATTATGGCTTCACAAGGCTAAGTCGCTTTTATAAAAGTGATTATCTGTAATGCATTCTTCTAAATGTCATAGTATACTTTATCTGCTTGCATATGTTTTCCACGTTATGGTATGTACGCTTCTACGCTTCTTTGCCTCCTGATATTTGCTACAATCTAAGTTATATCTCTTGCATTAGGTAATGACAAACACGTTGAAGGTTTCGTTACCCTATGTAACGGGCGTGTATGTTAACATTTTCATCGCAACGGTGACTCAGTGCTAGAGCCATCGTCCCCTGTGCGGGAGGTGGGGATATTCAATCCCCTTACTGTGTCATTCCAAAAGCATTATAACAATATTTATATTTATTTAATCAATGTGGTACAATCCGCTTTACTTGTCAACAAGAACCGTGATAAATACGTTTATAATAGGACATGACAATTTACACATTTCCGCAAAACTAAGAAAACGTCAAAAGATTGGCGATTTCCGTAAGATATCACCGTGTAGATGCCAAATTACGACACCCCATTAGAATTCAGCATTCACATTAAAGTTCAGTTGTAGCATGGGATATCACCCATGCTATATACATATGCTATTTTGACCATGAACAACAGCCAATGTAATATATATTTTTGCACATTTTACAAATTTAATATAGCGGAACCGAACAATTGAAAACAACTAGAGCTCCGCGAGTCGCAGCATTATACGCCCGAATGATGAGTCGTCAACAGGGATCAGCTATTAGCCATGCCTAACTTAGACACCAATGATGGTGTCCCTAAGCTTAAAAAGTTATTGAGCGGAGAAGGAATTGATTCTTCATGTTTAAAGTTATTCAGCGGACAAGGATTTTAAGCTCCAGGTCGCTGTGACCTATGACCTACTGACCATAAAATCAACAGGGATCATCTATTGGCCATGGCTAAAAAGACACCAATTGTGGTGTCCCTACGCTTAGTAGGTTTCTTGTTTTTGGACGAAAAAGGATTGTATGCTCAAGGTCACTGTGATCTTGGCCTTTGACCTACTGGCCCGAAATTCAATAGGTGGGCCATGGCGGCTAATTATGGTGCCCTAAGTCTAATATGTTTCAAGGTATTGAGCGGACAATAATGTTATGCTGTAGGTTAATGTGACCTTTATTTTTGTCATACTGATCCCAAAATTAATGCGATTTAAATATGGGTCATGAGCAACTCAAACACTTATTATTGTGTCCATAACCTTGATAGGTTTCAAGTTATGTAGCGGACAAGGATTTTATGTTCCAGGTCACTGTGACCTTGACCTACTTACCGGACACTGAATAAATTATATATCGGACATGACCAACTAAGACCTCAATTTGTTTGTCCCTAAGCTAAATATGTTTCAAGTTATTCAGCGGAAAAGGCGTTTATACTCCTGGTCACTGTGACCTTTGACCTATTGACCCCAAAATCAATAGGGACAATCTAACCTATGTGAAATAAATTTGAAGTAAATGAGCTGACAACCCGTTGCTAACGCCGGACGGACAAACGGACGGACAGACGGGCAAATTTATCATGCCGTTTATTCACGGCAATTGCCTAACACCAGACTTTTGCTGTGGAGAGTAGTCTTCTGTCAGTGTATAATATTTTGCGCTAGAATTGAACATTATTATGCTTCCTGAAATGTGGTGATACACTACCTGGTTTTCGCTGAACTGCATGTTAAAATACCGTTTGTAGATTATAGTATATAGATTTTGGTAGGAAACACTATATATTATTGGAAACAAAGTGACTGCAAATATCAAGAATGTTATCGAAATAAAAAGTACAAAATATGCATAAGTAGTTAATAGCTCGAAGCAATCAGTAGCAAATCGTCAAATGCCCGTATTAAAACATAGACTGCATGATCCAATGAATAAGCATTCACATTATGTAGAGAGCATAACAGATCAATTGCTTGAACAGTGAATATAAGAAGTTAAAATGAACTCGCAAGTGGCAAATTGCATATGCAAGTTAATAATATAACAATGACATTAAGAAGCATGCACGTCCCGACAAGTATTTTCTTACATACGTCTGATGTACAAAGACAAGAAGATGAATACTATATATGGTTTATTTTTACCTTGTTTTTCTTATTTTCTCTGTTACATGCAGGTCACGAGAATGACTCGTAAGTTGTGTTTATCGTTTCAAATCTTCCATTGTATCATTTCGGTTCACTTTAAAATATCATTGTATTGCAGATCGTATCAATGCTTAAACATTATTTGTGAAATGATGGAAGTATGATTATGTACGCTTCAGAGGATGGGTCCTCGTATTGGATGGGGACTTTAAATATTATTATATAATATATTATATGCTAATGATATAGTATATCATACGCACAATCCCTGAATTGGTACATTATACATTTAACTTTGGTACATTTAACTTGGTTATGTTTGGGTGTTAGCCCAAGCTAAACAAATAAAAGTATAACTCACATTAAACTTTCCTTTTTTCAGTATTCTTGATAGTGAGACTGTTTGTACTACTTGTCTGCTACAATGGAGTTGCCAGTTTTTTGGAACCTGAAGGTATACTTAGATACGTGTTTTATATAAACGGAACTCTGCCTATTATAGACTGATCTTGATTTCCGTTTTCGCTTTACATTATATGTACAGATATACACGACACCTTGTCAAATGGACCGTACAAAACACACAATTACTCACAGCACGAACACGCAAAACAACAAGACCTTACATACAATGATAACAAACTAAACGCCGTGTTACCGTAACTCGACTGGTAATTGCGTTTGGTTTCAGACAATATTATTTTGGAAACCACGTGAGTTTATATATTTGCATTTGAACATAATTGTCACCTGTTTGAGCGCAGTCAGCAGAGCACCGTTTTTGAGGTTCCAGTCCCTCTAGAAGGGATACACGTTCTCCATGATAACTGATACTATATAAAGCAAGTTTTCCTGTCCTAGTGTGCATAATGTACAACTCATGTCACGAAGCCGTTTCTGTGTGAAAGAAATAGTGCTAGTGGACGCAGAATTGTTGAAATATATGCCGAGATATTACCATATTAGTTAAAACTGCATAAAATCAACCATTCCAACAATAAAACATATAAATAATTATTAAATTGAGAATTGTTGAGTACATCAATATATACATATATATGTGTGTTTTTGTTTACTTCTCATTTAACTAAAACACTGCATGCTTCGTTTGAGCATCAATACTAAACTATTGTCACTTATTATGAATCATTATATAAGTGTAAAATACCTATTCTTTCCTTCATATTGGTTGTTGTACTTCTTCAGGACCAGAAATGCTGCAATTAGCGAAATGCATGAGCATTCCAAATATACCACATATAGCCGGTAAGTTCCTTTGTATTTAAATATTTATTTAAATATCCACACAAATAGACACACACTCATGACTAGTGGCTTAACATACATAATAAATTGAAACTGGTAAACTATTTGCTAAAGCAGCACTGAACTAAAACAAAATAACCTTGACGTTTAACTGTTTCATTTTTGTATCTATATAATTGATCATTGTTTATTTGGTAGCATGTGTTTATATGATTAAGGTAAACATTACGCATTGAGACGTGTCCGTACCCCGGTTAGTTTATGTTCCCCAATATGGGTAAAGCATTGGTAAGGTTGCGAGATTAAGCGTAATCTTTTTATACCATAGTTTGTATAACAATGGTTCTAATATGATATTTTAAACGTTTCGTATGTGTGATTTTGTCGGTTAGCGCGCAGCATTGTCCAAGTAGGAAAATATTTTTTAAGTTGAGTTAAGGTCGGATTTACTTTAAAAAAAACTGTTATTTTCTTTGAAATTCAATGTTTTAACATATCAAATAAAGCAATTTACAATTAATTGGATTGCAGTCACTATGGTCTTCAGCTCGATATGATTCGTTAGCAAATGGTGCTGGCAGTCATAAGAAGTGTTAATTACCTTTTTCAAGGTTAAGAAGGTACATTGCGCATTCATACACAGACGCTTACACAACCAGCGAAATTGAATGTGTTTCTTTTCTTTTCATTTATCATCATTCTGTAAATTGTTTTTGTTATAATACGTTGTGGTAATAGAAAACAAATACTTAATAATAAGACAACACCTATATACTATATGATATTTAAAATCTATCGAAGCATCTACATTAAAAAAAGATCAAATTAAATTAAAAACTCAAGCCTACGTGGGGATTCGATCTCCGTTTGCATGAGTGGTAACGAAGAACGCCACTACACAGATATTAAGGTATGACCTTCCTAATGGACTATGAAGGATACACATTTGTATTTTTATAAAAAAATAAACAAGTTTTTGTTTCAATAAAATATGATATATATTATGCTTTTACTTTTTAACCGTAGAAAAATCTATTTAAAATGCAAGGTACTTATATTTGCTTAAATTAAATTAAACGGAAGTAATTTTACACCTTATTACCTTCCTTAAATATGAATAAAATGAATTTTTTCAACCTTGTTTATAAAATCAAAAATCCAAAAATTGAGAAAAGTTGTGCGGTGGGTCGTCTTAAAATGGCATATATTTAAATAAAAAAAGGTTTATAAAATCTCTTCCTAGCTGCAAATATGTGAATCCATTAAGAAGGTCATACCTTAAGGCTTCTAGATAGTATGTTAAGTGAGTGCTTTAATATAAGCTATCTTTCCAATTGTCGCTTAACTTCTAACTAAATGACATTTGGTGTCTCAGAGGTGGTTGTTTAACTATATTTTACTGTTTTACTGACCGTAATTCTTTTTGTATTTAAGCATGTCTATGCCGATTGTCCAATAAACATTAAATGTCATATTTCGTTGATTGTGATAGATATGCCATTCAATCTTTTACATTGTGCCAACATGAATATATTGTGACAGGAAAATATTCAAGTAGAACAATGAAATGTTACGTCATTATATTCAACATAACTTAGACTTTTGTCAATATGTTCAAGCGATTTCTGATATAAATCAACGTTTATGATTTGTTTACTTTCAGAACTCGTGCTTATTGCAAGTGAAAACTGCCAGGACATTGGACAAAGTAAGAACACATTTTGCTATCCACTTAGTTGAATGAGTCCCAGACTCAGCATTTGAAACGGTTGTTAGTTTGTAAAAGTTGCATCATTAAACGTATGTGCAATTGCGGCTTTCTGGTCTCATCCAAAACACCAAAAAAATGAAATTCTCTAAAACCTTTTTTCTTGTTGCCAACGTGTTTGCTTTTTTTCTGTTGTTTTGGTACACTAATATATCTTCCATCAGTTGGCAATTAGTTTATAACTTATTTAGCCGTTTATCTGTTCAAATCTTCCTTAAACGACTTGCCAAATCGACAGAGGTACAACAATGTAGGATTTAATGCCCCGGAAACCAAGGTGTCACGAAAATATAGGTGTTCGATGTTTCTATTCTTGTGTTTCACATCGCCAAACAGCAGTAAAGCACCTTTAAATGTATTTGTCTTCTACTACAGCTCGCCAAATGGTGCTGGAATCGTTTAGAAATTATAATTATACAACGGCTATATATCTGTTTCAGTGTTTAAAATGCTTTACGGAATAATGGCGATTGAACCTGCGTGTGCAAAGCTCATCATTGATCTCAAAGCAGGTTTGAACAGCGAACACCGTTTCGTGTTTTTCTGTATGTGTACACATACGTTGTAACATAGATGCTTTGATGATGTTAACCTTTTTTCAGAGTTTAAGTATATAATGTAAATTGTTTGTATAACTAAGGTTTAAATAAGTGATGACAACGCGCACGTTGTCATTCCTGGTAACTAATCCACACGTGATAATAGTCAATGGTTTGTTTTCCAGCTCAATTTGCTGGAAGTACAGGTACTCCACCAACGTGTTTGTGCAACGAATCTACACATAGCCTTCAGTTTAGGTCTAATATCTTTGGTATGGATATATACATTATATGTTATTACTATCACGTTCGTATACGATTTTATATATATAAAGTGTTATGTATATTTGTTTTAATTTCGCAAAGAAACAATGTTGTATTGAATTGTTTTCAGGCCTTACTGACCAGTCACCGGTGTGTATGAATGACCTAATGTACAAATGTAGGTTACATTTTTTAAGTATTAAAACTGCAAAAAAGGAATTTGGTTTAATATAAAGTTGTTTATGTGATTACAAAAACTCGCCTATGTGTGTGCATGTGGAATCTTAGCCTTTGCAATTGCTATCAACATTCATTTTGTTAACTATGAACAGGATTTATATATTATACAAATGACCAATTATTATAAGAAAAGGGGGACATTTTCAGAAAGCATAACCTTTATGGGAAAAATAGCAACCTCAGTTATATTTAAGATGTTCATCAATTATTATGAAATATGTCACCAAAGCTGCCCCGATAGCGCATGAGCAGCACGAATTGTTCAAAATTAAATAACATCAACTTTATGGTCCCAGAGGACCAGGAAATATAATTACAAAATAATAAGTCCGGTTGACATTTTAAAGCACACTATCCATCCAGATTTCGTCGTTTATCTTGTTCTGAATGCGTTCTTTATTGTATCTTTATTCTTGTTTGGTTGTTTATTAGGTACAATGTTTACTTTCAGATACGTATAACTACTTTTATCAAGACCCAATGACATCGAAATGCATGTCCCACCATCCCGGTATAACTTTAAATAAAAACATAAATAAAAAGGATTTTTTATCTATGTACTAATTTACAATTGTATTTCATAACTTAACCTAAAAGTTCATATAGCTAAATAAGTCTTCAAATACTTAGTGTGACATTATGCTATATGTTGACAGTTTGGAACTATTTGAGAGGAATTTCGCTTAATAAAGGTGGATTGTGCCTGGAAGATATAATTTATCACCTCCACGGTACGTTTTTATTTGTGAGTTATCACCTTACACGTTTATATCAAAACGCTCTACAACATGAATTACTTTTAACCGTGTTGTTCACTTTTCCGAATATTTTTTACTGTTTTAACAATGCTTTTAAATTCACTAGTTATTGCTTTTCCTCCACACGATTTAACAAGATTTAAATATTCTGTATTATAGATTCATTTCAACACACGAACGACCCATGTCATTGTGAATGTAAGTACATTAGCCATGTACGTTTTCTTCTACCATTCTTCGAAAGATTATTTTTCCTCTGTATTTATAACACAAACTGTTCGATCAGGTAATATTCTTCACAGGAAAGAAATGAGCATAACCTGAGGTAATTACTTTGTTGACCTCATGCTTATCATGTGGTTTTATCTTTGCTTAGATATACTATAACTGTGTAGTTACTTTGTCTAATGACTATTTAACATCAAAACTTAAGTCATGCCTTAACCATTTAGGGCAATGGCTGACACATAAAATTGTGTACATGTATCTCAGTTTATCACAAGTGGAATCCTGTCATGTCAATAACGGAAGTACGGAGCAGTCGGAACATAATTTTATGTGTCTCCTCACGGCGTTCTGTATAATTGTGTAGCAACCTTAAATATTTATCACATTTAAAATTGAGCACCGCTCCAGGAAAACCGGGCTTAATGACAAAATTTTCACATTTTTACATTTTCAGTTAGCACTATCATTTACAAGCATAAAACTGAAAACCGATTCCGAATATGATTAATATTAAGGATTTTATGGCAAATTGAAAAACATACACGCAAACATCTACGTCGTCCTTAAGTGACGTTCAACAGAGCAATTTGACGCCGAAAATAAAATAACACGTTTGAACATGAAACTTGATTTAATAGTCAACGTCATTACAATTTCACATAAATTTAATATTACAAAATCAACACTATTCCTCACTGAAGACAGTTTATTCCAAACAAACATTCCTATTTTTGCTAAGTATAGTCGTTTATAGTGTGGGAGGTGGGCACGTCACGTCTTGATACTGCGGGCGAACAAACGGGCGCACAGATTTAAACAAGTACTGTTTCCGTTGGTCCGTCAAGCCAGCAGCTGGCAACACGGGAGGCAATCCTTCAGGGAATTTAGCCAGAGGACGTA
>Ga0224511_10004251_pt1 | contig 10748 bp, 3 predicted proteins | sample SF_May12_sed_USG_2_FD_169988 | JGI IMG/M metagenome (GOLD analysis project Ga0224511, IMG submission 169988) | Sediment microbial communities from San Francisco Bay, California, United States - SF_May12_sed_USGS_8_1 | ecosystem: Environmental > Aquatic > Marine > Sediment | place: USA... | reverse complement strand
ATCATATGCATAATAGATGACAACAATTTAATTCACAATATTAATAATTACAGTATAACAATTAACAGTTCTGACCTCGATCGTCGTCTTGCTGTCAACAAAATGGCGACAAATTTATGGTGTTACTTCACATTGCGCATGCGCGACCATCCTTGACACGTTTCAATAAGACTTGCTAATATATTTTCAATACTAAGTAGTATTAATATATACCCACTACTTAATACCGTTAACACATATTTTAATTAATATTTGATTGATTCCAATGACGTTCTTGCCTGAACCCATTATAAGCAATATCATAAAGTGTTCACGCGATCTGAAATCGTGACAGTGGTCTCTATTTGGTTCAGGATCCCGGATTCCGGCATGACCTCATTACACTAGAGTAGGTGCCAATTGTTTTAGTCAGTTTAACAATCAATTTAGTTCGTTTAAACTAATGAAAGGGAAAACCCTCAGGAAGCATAGCCTGCACGAGAAAATAGCAGCCTCGGTTTTATTGAAGCTGTTCATCAGTAGTAATGAATGACGCCACACTACTGACGCCCCTAGCGCATGAGCGGAACTCCATTTTCAAATGTAAACAACATACATGTACACTCCATGAACCCCGAGGCTGTTGTTTTCCTGTTGCCTATAAATCTAATAGTTGTAACCTAACAATTTTTGACCCAGTTCATTTTACCTGACACACAAATAATTTTGATGAACAAAACACGTTATTTGACGTGATGCAATCTAGTCATGTATTGAAACAAATATTGGCGAGATATTGATTATAAATAATATTTTGTTATTAAACTGATGAAAGGGAAAGCAACTTATAATCTTTAATTTAGAACAAAGTGATTTTCGGAGGGTCGATCATTTTACACGGAACTGACCTTTTTATGACTTATATCATTGACATTTCTAATCATTATGTATACGATAGATAAACGTGTTATTTTTATATTTGGTGACCACTTCCGTCAAACGACGATGCTGTGCGTGCTTCGTCAGACTATTTTAAAATGTTTCCTGCCAGACTGATAAAACGTCTTTTTAGGAAATCGTAACAAGCAATACCAAGTAGTGCAGACGAAATCTTATACCTTTTACTTGATTCGTAGCCTATGGTGTTCCTAAGACGTTAAATTGAAGATCTTGGTCTAATGATGCACAGTCAAAAATCTGCATATTACAACACAAAGAACCGCAACATTTCAATCTTCTTTCCTTTTTGTACTTTTCTTTTGTTCGTGTGATAAGGTTTATCGCAAACAGGACTTACGCTTTCTTTTGCATATAATAGGCCAGATTGTCCCCAGAAAAGCATGGCCCTAATCAATTGGATCAGAATTAGTTCTTGATATGTTACTAATGATCAAGCATGACAGTTTGAGTACAGTTAATTAGTGTACTACCTATTACGATTACGCACCTTATTAAGAAGTGTAAAGCAAAATATAATATACATGATTAAATTAGGTAATCAAATCAACGTAAATCATTACCGATATAGGCTTTTGAAGACGAGAAATTGTCCATTTCAGTAGTTTTGTTTTCATATTTTAAAGTCTTGAAATTATGTTATGAAAATAGCCAAACTTGTTTTCGATAAAGTGTGTGTCTGCGATTGTTGCGTTGATGGAAGCAAGTTTGGAATTGCGTTAATTTTGATCAAACACACCTAATAAACAATACTTACATAAGTTATAAACGATGATGTTTATTGAATTATGAATTCTAAACCGAAAACAATCACAAGGGGCTCATGATTCAAAATATGTTAACAAAGATAATATATATTAATTAAAGCATTTAGTTTGGTTTGTCAACGAATTTACTGACGAAGTTTGTTTCGCTTTACTCAGTAGTGTATTGTAGTTATGTTGTTTAAATCGACGGTTTTGTAAATACGTAAATAAGTACATACGTCCTTATTAAGCATAATGTACATGTTTTGTACTGTAATTGTACTGATATAGCATATTATTGTATATATTAGGTAAGCTATCACTATCTGGCATGAGTATCGAGGCATTTCGTATACAGAAATAGCTACACCTTTGTAATATCTAGTGTCTGAACCCTGACTGGGCTCTACCCGGATAATGATAATTTTAATGTTAGATTGAGGACTTTTTGTTAGATTTAATAAAATGTCACAAAAATAATGAATATATATATAAAGGAATAACTTATATAAAACAACCATATTGATGTCGAGTAGAATTAGTAACATATATAGCGAGGGTGCCATACTTAACTGTGCAAATGTGCGCATGCCTGTAACTAATAAAATCATGTGTTGGCTGTCAAAGGCATCCTTTTAATTCCAAACACAGAAATAATGGAATCATTATAGTTCTCAAGGAAAACGTTTTGATAATGCATTTGTGTGGGGTGTTTTGTTATGTTACAGATATCGTTTGTATGGTAATGTATGAACGTTGGCGTTATTTTTCATCGGGAGTCCTGAAATGTTTGCTACCACGTGCTAGTAAAATGTTTGTAGCTTTTAATGCGTAAACATATTAAAGATGCTAGGTCTGTATCTTTATACCCTTAAAATCGGTCACAAATCTTGCAATATGTTAAGTACACTAAATAAATTAACATTGTAAAAGGAATTGCAAACTTTTGTGAAAAATAATGTGTTTTTAACAAAAAAGAAAAACACAACAACAACAAAGTAAAAAATGAAACATAAAAACCCTTGCCGGATCCGGGGATTGAACCCGGACCGCTTGCACCCAAAGCGGATGCGTTACCACTGCACCACCGAGTCAACTGACAGTATCGTTGTAGTCAAGCCATTTAACTGTTTCGACGCAATGGGTCGAAACGTAAATAAACAACGCCAAATTTGCGGGCCAGACATTTTCAACAAATGCTTTTTTCTGTAATATTTTTACATGCAAGAATAACTATATTTAGCAGTTTCTCATATTTACTGAAGTAGGTCTCGCTGCTTAAATATTGTTCAAATGTAAGATGTAAACAATTCTGACCTACAAGATACAGACCTAGCATCCTTAAATTGAAACATACAGTATCCGCCCATACATATTGCACAGTAAGATGTGCGAATTTACTTAAAACAAGTGATTCTATTTTAGGGAAAATGTCCACGAAATTATCGAACAGCCCTTTATAAAATGTGTTTTCCCTTATAAGATAAAAAAGCACAAAACCTAATACAGTAGGCCCGCACAGCTAAAGCATATGCAGAAACATTCTGTCACTTGCGACGTGAAACCAGGGATGCTTGTTATGTGGACTGTCTGTCGTTATATACCCTAAAAGCTTTTAAAACAACGTAAGAGCATACATATGAACACACATGCATGTAAAAGGTACTGTTATCAATGCTATTTGGTACTTCGTTTTAAACCACTGATATCAACTGGTTATGTTTTCAGGAGAAGCAATCTGACGTCATAATCAACGTTTTCTGCGTGCAGGCGTAATTGGGTGTCCATCCGTATATCAATCTCATAATACATGTAAGTGTATTCGGCATCATCACTTACATTCTCAACATATTTGTTTTACGACAAGAAAAGCTGTGGATACCTTTCCACTTGATTCCTATTGGAATCGCTTATAGGAAAATGGCACATCATCTGTCATAGATTATGTGCCATTTTCCTGCCACTTCTACATTCTGACATTTCTAATTAGGTACATAGGGACTTAAAAGTTAAAACATTACAAAGTTCTTAAAGTTCATTACGGTACACTCGAGTCTTTTATGGTTTCCATATCGCGATAATGATATATAACTCGCTTTGGCAGAATCCCTCTGATTCGTTCAAACGTTATAATTTTATCTTACATTCCTTTATAGTGAAGGCATATAGAGTTGGTTCTATAAAGTGTCGAAATTTTACAAAATAGTCTTCTTGTAAATTTGCTGTTCTTATAGTGCAATACGGTTTTATAATGTGATCTATGTGGCGATCCAGTTACTACAATTAGGTTGAAGATCACGAGATTATTTAAAATAGGACGATTAATTTCGATTTCGAAATCTGTCTAAATAATCGCGGGTTGACTCTCATTTTGGGTAATGTTTGATTAAGCATTATCTCAATCGTGTTTATTAGTGTTTGGTTACAAGAGCGATTAATTGAAACATATTAATTTATGCAACACTCACGGAAAACCGTAGCATGTACATTCGTGTCTGGCTGTTCGTTTGTTAGGAGCAATAATATGGGATATGATAAATTGCATAATTAATTTAAAAATCACTCAACCATTGCAAGCAGCATGTAAAGGAACAGAGATCGCCTTTGATTGTCATTCCATTAGCAAAGGTTACCGCAAATTGCTTTCGGCACAATTATTTTTCGTTCCTTTTGCAAACACAGAACGCGGAAAATGAAATTCAATTGACGTGATAAGTGTCAATTATGCGGCATTTCGAGAAAAAACTGTCCTTGTAAGAGAAAACCAAATCTCTGCAGGCGCGCATTGTTAACGCGTTTAAAGTAAAGGTGCTTTTTTCAATTGCAAGATCGTGCCACCATTAAGTCATTGTGTCAAATTACCAACATTTTAGACCTCACGAATATGTCATTTGTTAATAATTTACTTGAGTTTTGTTATGTGAGCTTAGTTGAGAATTTAAATGCACGTCCATACTTCTTTAGCAAAAAAAACGCATTTTAAATATTAAGCCAAAATTAAGGCTACTTATAATAATTATTATATTTTATTTAAATGATAATCAATATAAACATATCTCTCTTAATGATTTTAAGCATCAGCATTATGTTTGAAATGAGTTTGAATCTGAGAAGAAAACCTCATGATATCTATACTTTTGTAAATAAATATATCAATCAAAATATGTTTATGCCTAATCTGTCAGTGACATTATCCACAGTATATAGCGCATGAATGTCTGGCCGGCTTTATCACACTTTTATTTAAGTCCAATGTGATATATCCCACAACAATTTATCTAAGTTGTTAGACATAATCGTCCCGACGGGCTGCCTAGTAATTGGGTGCATAGCAATCGTCGCCCACCTTTCACCAGAAATCATTTTATCATAGCCTTGTATAGCACAAATTGACCATATCGTTATTATCTATGACGCAATATTTTGTTCAACTTTTTAACTGTTGATCATTACAAATGATACTTAATGAAGGGAGTGGCTGGGACCAAATATAAATTTAAGAAATGTCTAAAAGATAAAGGACAAATGGCCCCAAAACAAATAAGTCATCCATAAGCCCTTCCTTGTCTTTGAATGATTGTGACTGAACATTAAGACGTCAAGCAATCAACATTTCTGTTGATTAAAACGTTACGGGCACTTGAGCAATTTTGTTGTCAAGTTGAAATATCAACCTGTTCTTAAGATGCGCAATGCTTATCATATTGATTATGATAGTCTAATGTTTTATTTCTACAGCACTTTTTATGATATTCCTTTTAAAGCTTAGTTATTTACAAAGGATCGTTTTTACTATCAAAGTAGCGTAAAGTTTACTTTTTAGAAATAAATGACTGATATCAACACGTGTACATGTATTAAAAGGAAATAACATTCAGTAGAGCTGTCAGGAGTTTATTTTGAGAAAACACGTTGACACTACAAGCCAGTGATTTAGGAAGTGCAAATGTTAATTTATTATTCATGTGTAGGTAATGTTGCTGTTGTTTTTCTCCGAGAAAGTAACTGATCCATAAATATTATCAGATCGCAACCAGTTTTAGTTTTTAAGGTGTTTGGCCATATTTTCGTTCTGATGATACAAAGGCACCGCAATGTCTAGACTTACTTAACGAACATCCTTAGTTTACATGTCTTGGAAGGGGGATTGTCAATACGAGCCCGCCATAAGACAAACATACATATTGGAGAAGCAGCAAGCAATTATGCTTTATTTTAAAACCGATTACTGATGCGCCTAAAAATGGTTAAAGCACTGTACAGACAAATGTCAAACAATATGGTTACATGCAAAGCAAACATTTTAGGATCTTTAAACTAACCGAAATTTACAAAGTGCTCATACATAATTAAAAATATGTTTTGTCGATTGTATTGCGTTTCACGAAAGTACAGTCAACCGCTTGTTTTTATTATCACCATGTAATTGAATACGGATAGATTACAAACGTCATTATTTATTGTTGATGTACACGATTTTGTAAGACAAAACACAGGTAATATGTGTGGTCGCGATAAGATCTAATGGCGTGATAGTGGACTGTATTTGGTTTCAGTCTTCACGCATACGAAAAATGAACTTCATAGCACAAACTCCATTCTCATTCCTTATAGACGCCTGAGCAGGCGCCAATTGGTTTAGTCCGTTCAACAATCAATTTTGTTTACGCATTTCTTTCCTTTTGCCTTAAAACTAATGGTTTTAGTTGAACTTTTCATTTAATCATATTTGACCCATTTCCTTTCATTTGGCATACAAATAAATATGGTGAACTAAACAAATGATTTAAAGTGATTCAAACAAATTATGTATTGTAGGAGAATCTTATCTTAATTGTTTAATTAAACTTGACGCAATGTCAATAAATCAATTATCAATTATTAAAACATAATTATGTTGTGTGTTATAGATCTATGTTGTGGTAAAACAGTAATCAAAATAAACACATTAAGATGTTTGTTACATTTTGTTTATGATGTCCCTTTCGAAACATGATTGGATTTTTATAGCATATAATTATGATAAACATTGAAAATGGAAAAAGTATATAGTACGTTGTACGAAGCATCAAGAACTCCTAGTGGTGCAAACGAAATCTTGTAACGTCAACCTAATTTGTCGCCGACGATGTTTCCAAGATTCAACATGCTTATTTAAAGATCACTGCATAAGGAAATTATGCTCACCAAAGTAGAGTGACACATATTTGTTGAATTGCGTTAGGGTTAACTTTGGCGTACTAGTACTAAACGGAAATCACATAACCACGTCGCTTGGTATTATACAAACACATATTTTTACCATTATTTGATCAGTTTCAAGGTCATTTTGCCCCCATTCATTACGAGTAATATCATGAAGGCACCTTGTACTTCTTAATGTATTCTAAAAGGCTATGCTTCGTCGCATAATTGATGAATATTGGTAAACATGACACTTTGATTAAATGAAAGTAAAAAAGCTATATTTGTGATATCTTTAAGACTTTGTTAATAAATCATTTGTTTTAATAAAATACATATTGCACTAAATATATAGCTACGATCTTAACAAAGTTAATAAATAAGAGAAAAGGCAGCCAACGGTCTCTTGTGATGTGCATTATATGTTAACACTCCGTGTCTGCGACGTTACTGCGCAATTTTGTCTGAACTGAGTAAACATCGTCCCTCAAGGTTAAATGGGAAACATTATTTTTCAACCAGAGCATTTTGTAGTTTTTACTTTTTTTCTCAGATACAACATCACGATTGGAAGTCATACATATATTCCGTGACTGTCAACACATTAAACTAAAGAATCATGTTGAGGAACGTCATTTTTGCCTTATCAAGGCTTCCTTCTGATTGAGAACACAAATGGGTCTTGTTGACACTCGAGCAAAATTAGGGCAATTACCTTTATTTACTTGTTTACGTAACAATAAGATCGGAAATTTGGAGTATTGTTAAGAAAAAAGACTAGTAAGCAGATAAATGTTAACCCCATAGTGTGACCAAGAATGACCAATTTATGTGCATGCTTATGTTTCCTTTTTGCTGTTTTTCACACGTAATGTTAGATAGTTGTCCATTTGTTGTAACCCACAATCAGGTAGATGTCTTTAGGTGAAGTATAACCATTTGACAATAAACAATAAAAATAATCTGAGTTTAGTCAGTCGGTAGAAAACAGGGTTACTATTCAGAGGTTAAGGGGTTTAGAAACCCACATATATTGCCCTAAGTCATATGTTCCCACCGCCTCATCGCCTGGGGAAGCATTCAGTTGCTTGGGGAATAAGGAGTACTGGTGAACCCATAAACGCTGGTAAGTATACTGACCGCCGTGATTTGACATATTTAGTGGTAAATATGTAAAAAGGCCCTGTTTCTGAAAATAACATTTACAAATAGGCATAAAACAATTCCATTTGTTTTTCTACACAAAGATATATTAATTTAATAATGCGAAAATACACCGTACACATTGTAAATACGTAAACCATCGACTAAAGCAAAGGTAAATTGTCTCATTAATGGATCATTGCACTGGCTTGGCTACATTTAAGACCGCTAATATATTAAAATAACGGTGCTTGACTTTATAATTTATACTTTATAAACTATAATTCACGTCAAACAACCAGAATCATAATCGAACATATGACGTGAAGATCTTTTGCACAAACGCATCGGTGTACACTAATAATTGTTTATCAAATAAGAAATACAGCTCTGTAGAAGATGTCAAATTGTTTTTAACGGCACAGTGAGCCATCTGTCGTATAAAGCAATAATTTTACATCAGACTGCATGTCGCTTAAATTTTCAAAAGTATATAGTTATTTGATTAAAAAAATGAGATAAAAAAAGTCGTATGAAGGTAAACATTGAAACGAGTATATCTTCCACGAACTAGAAATTATTTTTTTTACACAGTCAACTGTTTAGTATTAAGTTTCATATACAGAATAAAACACATACATCATCAGAATGTGTAGTCGTATTGGGTATTAAGTGCCTAACAAATGATGTCATAAAGATGTTGTGTTAGAAAATGATATTGCAATACAAGATATTATGTTTTATGTTGCCCACTTACATTGGTATTTACAAGTCGTTTCTGGCCTGAAAATATCTTAACTGATCTAATGTCTGCAAACCACATTGTTTTTAATAACGCATTATAAAAGCAATTACCAAGTAGGTGTTTAAGGAATTAAAAATTGTTTTACCGTTTGTTTTAAGCGTAACCATGTAACCCGTAACACAATATTATATACGTTTGTATGTCTGCCTGCACTTGTTGGTCAATTTAAAAGTAAAAATACATATTGAAGCGTAGGTGTAAATATAATATCCTTATTTTTTAATACTCTAATGACAGTTATCTATAGTTTAACTTTGAGAACGCAGTGAAACCAAATAAAGAAACAAATGAACCTAATGTGATTTTTTTCAATTATTTTCGTCGTTATTCAACCCATTGGCTTTGTGGAAAGGCACTGGTTTATTAACAACTTGAAATATTTGATTAGTTTGAAAAAGTATCAAATGGGACTAAATAAGCATTTACGAAGTGTAAAAATGGAAATTTTCCTGTTACAATATCAAATGCAACTATGGCAATGCAATCGACCAGTTGGGCATTTCCATAGTGTTTCATTAGTAGGGTTTAATTTCTGTTTCGTTCATTAATTGTTATGCATGTTTCTGAAATAATATATTGCAATAACTGAACGCAGAAATGTCATTGGTTTTCAGGCCAGTTGCATGTATACATGACACAGTCACTTAACACTCGGCTGCAAGAAGAAAGAATTTACTCTATATAGTTTACCAACATGCACCATAAATGTCGCTATGGGGATGTCACATTTGAAATCTTGTTTTAAGGAAATTAATTAGGCCAGAGATCAGATAAGTGCAACCTTGGTACATTGTTTACAACATTCATTCTTTGAACACCTCTTCAATTATATACCTTTTACAATTGACCATAACTTTGTTATATTTTCATATTGACAATTATATATTTGATATATAAAGGTACACTTAAAGCCACCTGAGCACGGTTTGGGCATTAACATGGGAAAAACCTAAACTATCCCGGAAAGTCTAAATAACTGCGTAATGTAGTAGTGTCTTTAGTGCATATAGGAATATGTGCCGTCTTGCTCTCCATTCTCTACAGGATTTGTTCGATGGAGTGTATGGGCTTTGATTCACAACAGTTATTCTCATCAAAAACGATTAGTGACAAAAAAAAATATATAGCGTGTTTCGTAGATTGAGTTGGTGTCAACATGTCGACAATGGCAACAAACAAGCAAGCACACTTTGTTTGCGTTGATAAATCTTATTGGTTGACGTAGCCTGCAGCTATTTAAAAATGTAGTAAGTATAAATAACACAAATTGCTATAAATACTATTTGCCCAATAGCGTTATGACTGATGTTGGCCATCCGTTTGTCCGCGGAAAGTACGGCGCTGTGATCAATGTTGACCGTTCGTTTGTCCGTGAAAAGTACGGTTCTGTGACCGATGATGGCTATTCGTTGGCCGTGTGAAGTACGGCGCTGTGACCGATGTTTACCGTTCGTTTGTCCGTGAAAAGTACGGCGCTGTGACCAATGTTGGCCGTTCGTTGTCCGTGAAAAGTACGGCGTTGTGACTGATGTTGACCATTCGTTGTCCATGTAAAGTACGGCGCTGTGACCGATGTTGACCGTTCGTTTGTCCGTGTAAAGTACGGCGATTTGAACAAACATTGATAATCGGCAGGAAATTATTATAGCTAACACCCTTTCACGTGTTTATTGAAATAATAAATATAGATATAGGTTGTTTAAACTGCTGATATTTTACAAAATGGTCTTCTTGCAATAGCGGTGTTCATATATTGCAATATTGTTTTATGAAGTGATCTATGTTGTAATACAGTTAGGTTAAAGTTCACGAGATTATTTGAAAGAGGATGTTCAATTTTGATTTCAATGTCTGTCTAAATGTTCACGAGTTGTCTCCTGAATTGGGTTCCGTTTGAATAATCATCACCTCAATCATGTTTGTTAGTGTTTGTG
>Ga0224511_10004250_pt1 | contig 10748 bp, 3 predicted proteins | sample SF_May12_sed_USG_2_FD_169988 | JGI IMG/M metagenome (GOLD analysis project Ga0224511, IMG submission 169988) | Sediment microbial communities from San Francisco Bay, California, United States - SF_May12_sed_USGS_8_1 | ecosystem: Environmental > Aquatic > Marine > Sediment | place: USA... | reverse complement strand
AACCAGTACAGTTCCCGGAAGTGGCTTACACCAGCTCCGTTCCTTTCCAAAATTAGAAAGTTTATGTATGTTTAAGCTAACAACATAGTAACGAGGCAACCCCATGTACGCTTGTGTCTTTGAGGTAAATGTCACTGTACATTCTTGACACTCTAAGTAAATGTGTTACTATGTTGTGTCCTCATTTGGAACTTGTTCCTATCGAACATCAGTGGTATGCGTGCTTCATTAGACTATCTTAAAAGTTTCCTGGCAGACTGATGGAAAGATTATATGTTTAAGGGTATTGTACTAAGTACCAGATAAAGTAAGTAGTGCAGACGAAATCTTCCATCGACGCCGTCGGTGTTTCCTAGATGCCTCAAGCTTAATGCAAAACCGTGGTCTAATGATGCACCCCAAATAATGTTAGTATGGCTCGCTTTCGGGTTTCAGCCACCATTTGTATAGCTACTTAAATATACTACCTTGCGTTATTGTCGGTGATTGATTTTTATGGTATTTATGTATTGCAAAATTATAAAGTAATATGTATTAATAAATTTACTTATTTAACGACAATGTTGAATGGATATTTGCATTTGTCGTTGTTGTCATCTATTTTTTTTGTTTTTATTAAAATAAAAACAATGGGTATTAGTACTATTACTCCCTTGATTGTATTTTAATAAGTCAACAGTTAAAGATAGATACTAAAAACTGTATATAATGTATGTGTCTGACTTTACCCTCCGCATATTAAATTACCGTATCATAGATAGCAAACCCGAACTAGTACTTAAGCGCGTTTTGTTCATAATTATGGCTTACAATCTGAAAGAAGCTAGACAAATGTAGTCTGGTAGTACGTGAATACTGCTACCGTGCTTTTGGATGTTATATACCCGTACATGGTACGTTGTATTTTTCTGGCCCTCTGGGATCATGGATTGTATGTTGTTAATATTAAAAAAATAGTTCACGCGCAAGAACGCGTCAGTGGTGTGACATCGTTAATTTTCCATTAAGGAACAGATTTAATAAAACCGAGGCTGCTATTTCCCAACGCTATGCTTCCAAAACATATAGAGTAAATAGTTCCTGATGGAGGCTTCTGAACAACAAAACATGTTTATTTTTTATTGGTTGAAGCAGAAGAGTTTAACTTTGACGTAGAGGTAAAAATACAAGAAACTTCTACCGTGACGCACACAACAGAGAATCTCACGAGACAACGCCGCAAACATCCGTTTCCGTTGTGCAGCCAGTTGACGTGGAACGCATCTTTTTACAAGTAAAAAAGATTCCTGCGGGAACTGATTTTAACATTTTAATTTTAGTTCAAGGTTAGGTGAAGGCCGGACTGAAATTATTGTTTGTTTCCCCTCAAGCGAGCAATGACTATAAGCGTTGGCTAGGTAAGTAGGGAAACATTTGTTTATGAAAAGATCTATGTAAAGTGAAATGTTTAGTTGATACATTTACAATTATGATACTATTAGGTAAAGATGCTAAAGTTTTAAAATTTTCCTGAATATGTGCAGTTCCCAGTCGCTTCATGACATGGTTATTCAATAACTAGAAAATGTTATGTAGAACTATTATTTATTTTATTTAATAACTACCAAAGTAGAAAGGAAACGTGCCATTCTATGAGAACTAGTGTCGATATTTCTCATATGGCGCCTTTTTTGGAAATACTATATAAGTCAAGCCATTTCAATGAAAAGTTAGTACAGCTAAAGAACTTACTCCGACTAGTTGTCGTTAAATACGTCACGTGTGGAAGGACGGTTAGCTGTTAATAAACACTTAACTCCACGACGTAGTTCTCTTTGATAGTGCTACAATTGTTAACGACGTCTCATTTCCCGGTAGCATACGTATTTGCAGTTTGTAAATGTCATTTGTTTTTATAAAAGTCCATAAATAGGTTTCGTTTAATAAAGATGACGTTACGATAGCAATGTTATTATGCTGGTGTTATTATTTTGATTAAATATTCATAGAACTTTTATTTGGGCAATAACTATAATATTATATATGGTGATTAGATGTAGATTGCATGTATTTTTAAACTTTCGAAAAATACAAAAGGGTCTTTGCATTTATTAGTTTAGGAACAAATAATGCAAGCGTCAATTATATAAAGCGTTAGAATAACTCTCTTCCAATACAGCGATATAATCTTATCACACTGTTGTTTTTGTCCTTAAGTAAAAATTGATGCATGACATGGCATGCTTCTTGCAATCATGGCCTTTTAAATAACAAAATCACGTAAGTTTAAGAAATATTAAATCGTGAAAAATGAATCTCGAACACCTCATTTATATTTCCTGTGAGAGTCTTAATTTGCTAATAGTTGCCGTTTAAGATGTTGCCTTACATCTTACACATCGTCTCTTTGACAGTCGCGTGCGACAAGCGCTTATCATTCCCTGTAGATTGGAATGTTAAAAGCTACTTCGTGCTGGGTTTGAGCTTAAACGCTACGATTTAAATCCCCTTGGTCAAAATTAAAACGTGGTACTTTATAGAAATGCAAGAAATCGAACAGAAAAATATTCATTTGACCCAGACCTCGGATCGAACCGGGCAAAGTTTCATGAGATCGAGAATACACACATGATCATTATTTTACTATAAAATGCGCAGAGCAGGCAAGTAAAATTACACTGAAACTAAACACATACATGTAACTGTTTAAGACATAGTTGACATGTTTAATTAGGCACTTTAAAGCTGTTTCGTAGCAAACGATTTACCAGTTTCACCAATCATAATCAGGATTTTACCAAAAACTAAATGGCAAAATGTATGCTTTAACGTTCATTTATTTGATGAAAAATACAAAATCAGATAATTGGGAAAAATACATATGAGTACATATACGTTCTAAACACTTATCAAACTTGCTAAAACAACGTTGAAAACGGCGTTATAATGTAACAAACTCCAAACAGAACAAGTGTGGAATTGTTTTACACTTGTTGATTTTACACCAACATCTATTAAAACACCTTGCTAAGAAATGATGGTGGCGATTTCAATTACATAGCAAAAGAAAAAGAAAACCGGGTTTTTGTTATTACGTTAGATGAGTGTGTTTATTATACGATATAGGAATTAAAGATGTATGCAAAATTGCCAACATATATTTTAAAATCCCACTGATATGTTACCAATGACTTGGTTTATAAATACACACACTGTAAATTTCATCCATTTCAGTGTTCGTATTATTATGTTTTAAATTATAACAAGTTTTAAGGATTTGTTTTTACACGTCAGATTATATTTTATTATATCTAAACAAGTTTCAATACAAGTAAAGAAGTTGTAAGAATTTGTTTTAACATTTAGATTCCAATGGGTTAAAGCCTTTGGGTTTACGAATAATTTTATTAGCTACGCTTGCATCTTTTGCAATTGGCCAACGCACAGTATAATTCCTGGGTGGGTAAAAAAGAAAGCCTTTATTCTTGTTAAAGTTGCGCCAAAAAAGATTAAATGGTTGATACAGAACACATAGTTAATTACCTGCTAATAAAGCCTTCCTACCAAGTCTCATTTTAGAGATGCTACATCATTTGGACAAGCAAATGTACTTGTGTTAACATTTCGATAAAATATTCATAGAACTGACATAAGTGCAATAGCAAGTGTAGCCAACAATCAGCGTATTCTATATGATGATTCGATGGCAGATTATGCGCAAGATTCCCGACCAGACGAAATGGCGTTTGAAATATCCTATGCGAGGCCATATGTATCATAACTAATATTGTATTTATTCTATAGACGTCCGTATAATTTATATGATTGGTATATATATACTTTACAGCAATTTTCGATGATTTAAGCAATATAAGTATGTGAAATGCAAATGTCGAACCGTTACATAATGCAAGCGTCCTTCACTCCCAGTCAGTAGGAAAAAGACCTAAATATAATGAGCAATTTACATTGTTGCCGTAAGTAAACATCGAGGGATTTCTTAGAGATCCCAACACCGAAATAACTTAACAGAGAATAACAGAATTGATGACATTCTCCAGTTTTTTATTTATTAAGTGACACTATCAAAGCATATTAACACGATGGAAATAAATATTGTATGAACTATTAATGAGAGACTGCGCGATCTTCATTGTCTTGAGTAATTCGAACACAATCAGGTTTATTCAATGAGGACGTTTCTGACATAATATGGTGGATGGCATATTGAAGCGGGTTAGTCTGGGGCAGGAGGAAGTCTTAAAAGCGGTAATCCTACCCATAATTGAAAAAAAATCAAGAAAACATACTTTCGTAACACTCTGTATTACTTACATCCTAAACTACATGTGCGCGCTGTTTGTGTTTAAGCGGGACACATTATCCGAAATTGTAACCCTACGCTTAAACACGATGTTAATTCTCCGATTACAGAAAAACCCGAGTAATAACGATTGTGTATTGTGTTATCCACATTTTTTCGTACGTGACAAAAGAGGGTGGCTGAGGTTCTGAATACTATGTTAGGTAGACACGATACTAGATACGATAGTGTGGCTTGTATGCCAACATTATTGATTTCATTTAAAAAGTGCAGTTCGAGTTGTATACATTGTCAAGACAAAAATCATATATATTTTTGAGGATTTAAGTTGCATGTTTCATATAGTTCTGCAATTGCACGAGTACATTTCTGGAGATATTGGTTGCAATTTTGATTATACAAAGTTGTAGACTTACTCTATAGAGTAATGTATCGTTTGCTTATGAACAGAAATACATTTAGTAGTTAGTGTTTCGTTGCGAGTCGGTAAAACCAGCTCCCTTCCTTTCCAAAATTAGAAAATGGTTATATCTTTATGCTTACAACATATCAACGAAGCAATCACATGTACATTTGTTTGTTTGAGACACATGTCACTGTACAACCTTGACACTCGCAGTAGATGTAATACTTTGTGTGTGTCATCATTTGGTACTCGTTTCCTTCGAATAGCCGTGGCATGCGTGCTTCATTACACTATCTTAAAAGTTCCCTGGCAGACTGATGGAAAGATTATTGAGTTTTATAGTTTATTACCTATATACATTGGGCACTAAGTACCCATTAGTACTCATTAGTACATAAATAACATTTCAATACAAGGTCAATGAACAAGCAAACAAATATATTAACTTATATGAACATACAAACAGCGTGAGGCCAATGGGGCTAATTTACATAATACATATAATACTGGTTTCTTATTTCAAAGGCTGTAAATATAAATGTTGATAGGTTTCTATTATATGTTTAAGGTCATTGTACCAAGTACCAGATAAAGTAAGTAGTGCAGACGAAACCTTCAGTCGACGCCGACGGTGTTTCCTAGATGCGTCACGCTTAATGTAAAATCTTGGCCTAATGATGCCCCTCTATATAATGTTTGTATGCCAGGCTCGCTTTCGGGTTTCATACACCACTGTGATAACTACTGAAATATACAACCTATAACTTTTTTCAGTAATTGTATTACTTGCTGTATGTACTTTAATGCAAAATTATAAAACAATATTTTTCATAAATTTACTTATTTAACGACAATGTTTAATGGATATTTGCATTTGTCGATGTTGTCATCTGTTATTCTTGTTTTTATTTAAATAAAACAATGGGTATTACTCTCTTGATTGTATTTAAAACCACAGTTAAAGATACATACATTAAACTGTTGAAAGTGTATGTATCTGCCTTTGCCTTCTGCATATTCAATTAACATATTATAGAAACTAAACCCGAACTATTGTATTTTAGCCCTTTTTTGTTCATAATTATGGCTTACAATTTGACAGAAGCTAGACAAATGTAGTCTGGTAGTACGTGTAACTATGCTGTTACCGTGCCTTTGGAAGTTACATACTCGTTCATGTTAAGTTATATTTTTCAGGCCCTCTGGGATCATGGATTGTATGTTGTTAACATTTTAAAAATAGAGTTCCGATCAGGCACAATAAAGCGCCAGTGATGTGACATCTTTTATTACCATTGATGAACAGTTTCAATAATAAACTGATGAAAGGGAAAGCCCTCAGGAAGCATAGCCTGCACAAAACCAAGACTGCTACTTTCGAAGGACTTTTCCGATTTCTAAAATTATTTAACTTACTATAGATGATGTTAGGTACTAGTGTGGCGGCTGTAAAATATCGCTCCTTACTACAACATTGTGTAGCTAATTTTTTCTGATTCTTTAGGTACATAGATTGTATGTTGTTTACATATGAAAAAAGGTAGTCGGCGGTGTGCCATCGTTCGTTACTATTGATAGACAGCTTTAATAAAACTGCAGCTGCTTTTTCCCTATGCAAGCTATGTTTCCTTAGGACTTTCCCTTTTTCTCAAATTGATAGAGGCTTCTAAACAACAGAACATGCCATTTTGTTTTATTTATATTTATTATTTATTTATTTACTTTACTGATAGAAATAGAATATATAATAGAGAAGTTAGACTACGTCGTTTTTGCTTGTAATATTTCAATTTCGTTTTTTTTTTAAATCTCTGTAAAGTTGACCTTTTTGCAATATAGTTGAACGTTTCGTGAAATTGTTCTGCAGTACACACGTCTTTTTTTCAACAGAATATTAAGATGTTGTTGGACTTGTTGTCGTATTTAATATGTCATGTTGTTTATACCTAGGAGTATAGCATCATTTAACAATAAGTCGTATGCCACAAAAAAGCACGTACGCCGTAGTGTTATTTTCCTTTTTTAAAACTATTTTCATTCAGTGATTCAGAAGTTCTTTTAAATTTATCACCAGTTATTTTTTAAAAAAGAGGCAATATACATGTTGTTAACAATTTAACAATTGTTTTTCTTTCTTTAGTAAACAGAAATATAATATAAAATAATTCATGTAATGCGTAAAAAAGTGTAATGCTAGGAAATGAGTAAACTGTTAATGTTTCTGCTTATCTAAAATATTATGCTATACGCATTTTTCGATGTTAATATATAACTTCAAAATCGACATTAGAGATATATACGATTTCTTAAGTTAACCAAGATTAAAACTGTATGTTTTGATATTTCTTTTGTAATATCAAGCACGTATTTATTACACATGAACACCCATTTTTAACCTCCCGGTGGTTTCACATTTAAGTACGTCTCATCGGGATTTATGGTGCTTTTAAAAGTCCATTTACTTTTCCTTGCGGACTGTAAATTAGACACAAAATACTAAGAGGCATGTTTAACGTTTTACGATCTGAAACCACCACTATAATCGGAGGCGACTATATAATGCCGTATGTCTGCTATTGGAGGGTGTTGTATAGAAGAGGACTCACACGGGAAAGGCTCTGGCAGTATTGGCGTCATTCGGCGGTTCAGCCACTAGAGCTTTACACTCTGAGCCATCGTGTTGGAGATTTCTGGTTGACGGAACTGCTCTTTATACTTTTAGGAGGAATATAAAACCATGGATACAGAAGGTGTGCAATGGATTTATGCTTTTACAAAGTATTTATTGTAAAAGTGAATGATTTATTATTTGTTTTCATGTTTCAACACTTGATTTTTTTAAATAAAATTAAACTTAATGTGAGTGTCAGTAATTTGGCAAGAGTAACACGTAAGTATTAATATATGTTAAAACTCTGGAGCATTGAAAACAATTGAACTTAGAAGAAATTTATCACAGTAATTTGGTCTACAGATGTTACAAATTAAATATGATACATTTACAGTTATGGCCATATTCAGACAAAAATAGCACGTTATCCTTTCTAAGTTTTGAAAACAAATTCTTTAAACCGCAAATAAGTAATTGTTTATGTTTAAAAAAATACAAACAGGCGCTAAAAACTAACTATTTAGCCTGATTGATATTTAAAGTCAATAGTGGCACCTAATTGAAGACCTGTCAATGTTCAAGACAACAATTCTTACTTTAGATTAAAGATTTAAATTACTAACACATTATTACCATCATTTCTTTGATAACAGGTTCTCTTATCACTCTTAACAAAATCACAACGGAAGACACATTTTCCGCAAAAACATGTTTAAGGATAATGTCTTTAACACATTAAGCTGCTGGATATGACGTTAAAAAGGAAATTAATGAACACTCTGTAGTTGTCAAATTATTTAAGAGGTTTATTGTCTACAGAATGTATTTTAGAGTCAACTAGACACGTTAAATGGTTTTTATAATTTATAGATAAAAAGCTTATTGCAGAATAAATGTTTGTATTTGTCTATTTTCAGTTTTCTGAGGGGAAAACAAGCAGAATTAAAAAATGTAATAAAATAAGATATATTTTAGAAAAAAATCATTTGAGTTTACTTTGATTACTTTGAAGTTGATAAATAAAAACATATATATTGCTTTTAAAACCAATGCACTTTAAAGCTGTTTTATGTAAGATTTAAAGAAAACACCAATGTTTGTAAATAATTTATTGAGTTTTCGACTGTAAACATTGGCAAGGAAATTACACAAGCCGCGCCCCCAACTTAACAAGAGGGGTAGTAAGTACATGTAACTCCCGACAACAACATTTGAAGCCTTACGCACAGAGCTTGTCCGTTTATACATTAAAAAACTTAAATAGCGACTTTTAGTAATAAACATTATATGCCAAAAGCAAAAAAGCAAATATGTTCTGCACATAAGATAATAATGACATTTCTTTCTGTTAATAAAACATGTTATCTGAAGAACTCTTCAAATTGACATTATCGCATAAAGCTGTGACAGGAGGCAGGGTAGTTATTGATAGATCATAGACAGATAGTTTTCCTCCGGGAGCGGAGGCATAACATCTTTACACAAGGGTGTTTACTTACAGTACAAAATACAGTGATATATATACATACGTATTATAAGTATGAACATAATAAAGGATAATCACAACATGCAAGACATTCAAACATAAACTTATCCAGTTTTATTAAGAAAATAATAAGCACTTATGGCACACAAAGTGCAATATTATAATTTAAAAAAAAACAACTGAATAATGCCTTTGTAATTAATTTAATATATGATGACAATAAACGGTAAAAATTCATATACTTAACGCGAAACAAATCACAATGCAACATTTGCATTTCAAAAGGTTAGTTTTATACGATATTTCCGATAGAATTAAACGCGTACTTGGTGCAACTTAGAACGACTTTTTCTAGACACGCATTCCATCCTTACTTCGAAAAATATATAGTCTGTCTGGCAAGCAACACTGTAATTATATCTTTAAGACATGCTAACTTTGCGTTTGGAAACTATTTATGATGCCTGGTTAGCAACATTGTAATTATGTGTATTAGACGTGTTATTAACCGACAAGCAAACATACAATAAACTATGAATCTGTTTAACAGTTACATCTACAACTAGCGACCGTATTTCTGCTCCTTTTGATATTTTAATTTTACAAGAGTATGCAAAGAGTACTAAAATAAGTGTTTCACTAACTGAATGTATGTTCCGAGGAAAACGATTATAATTGTAATTTTAAGAATGGAAAGTGAAACGCAGCAAGATTGCTCCGTGATTTATTTATATAAAGAATGTTGTGTAAGAACAATTATGTAATATACTACTGTTCCACTGTTCCTTATTAATCATCATTATTTTTCAATAAATTGTTGATTCGAAGCTGTAAACGAGTAGCTTTGAATAAATTAATAAATATTTTTAATCATGCATCTATTATTGTAATTATCATCTCAATATGTATTCATGTTCGGTTTATATTTTACTACTTTCTAATAGAAACTATTTAAATATTAAAAAATCATTATTTCTAAGAAGCACAAGTAATGGATACCTCTGTTGAACATCACGCCTTATCATTGAATCTGATATTTAAAAAAATATCCATTTCATTAGCTAAGTGCGTCTTTAAGCGCGCAACGTCTTAAAGGGTTAAATTACGTGTATTATTAGTCACTGAAAACGAAATGCAAAATTGACTTGTAGAGCAAGTTTCTTTTAATTTAAAACCGGTTTCCACTTAAACTGTTAAAGTAAAATTGAATCCTCATTTGTGTGTTTGTTTTCTTATTCAATTAATATTAATATATTACAACGTTGCTTAAAAAGAAGTAAAACTACTCTTTAATTAAAGCCTGCATAGTTTATGAGGCAAAAAATCAACTACAAATACTTATTTCATTTGTACGTGTTTATATCAGTCAAGTCCATTTTATATTGTAGAGAATTGGTGTAAAAACAGATATTAACAGTGGTAAACAGTACAATGTATTAACATTATCATAATAAAATTGTTTTGTAGTTTTTTTTACAAATAAGATATCTATAACAAGACATGCCGACTAAAAATGCTAGATACAGATCAGGTTCTTTCTTAACTGCTCAAAAGTGCACATGCATGTCAATAATAAAATCATAGTAATAATGACATATCAAAGCTCTCCGGGATAAGTTTTTAACATATTTATCTTGTGCGTGTTGCTCTGTGCAAGATATGGTTTGCATTGTTATGCGTGTGAAGTATCTGGTTACCAGTATAATCACGTTAAAACTTTAAGATGATATATATTATAACACTACACTACAACAAACAATCTATATGCAAAGGCTACCTGTGTGTATGAGAACAAAATGTGAAAGTAAACTTAAAACGGTAGCGACGTAAATCAATATTGAACATTTTAATGAGTGTAAGATTGTTCCGTCGCGTAACATTGAACATAACATCACTCAAACGGACATGACTTGCGACACAAACAAGCCCTATGTGTAGTGGC
>Ga0224511_10004249_pt1 | contig 10749 bp, 6 predicted proteins | sample SF_May12_sed_USG_2_FD_169988 | JGI IMG/M metagenome (GOLD analysis project Ga0224511, IMG submission 169988) | Sediment microbial communities from San Francisco Bay, California, United States - SF_May12_sed_USGS_8_1 | ecosystem: Environmental > Aquatic > Marine > Sediment | place: USA... | reverse complement strand
GGGGGGGGGGCAGAAGAAGCTGTATTTTCCAGCTGTCCTCATGCCTCTCCAAAGAGCTTGCGACAGCTTGCATGGCATGCAGCGCCCGTCTTCTATGCCCAAGTGTTTTCGAGCTAGGATATATGTGAGGAGTTTGTGCTCATAACATGAGCCAGTCATAGCCGGGTTTGAACTCAGATTTTCATTTGATTGAAAACTCAGCACTCTACCCGCTACCCCGCTATTGACCATTGTGCCTCCTCAAATGCTAGAATTTTACTGGCACAGTTCTTCCTCTGACATGCTTCCTGACCGATATCAGGAGTAGTGCAGGAATCGGTCTACTTAATCATGCGCTCAGTGCTACCCAGGACTGTTCATTAGAGGAGTATATAGCCACAAGCGCAAAAAAGGTTACTCCAGGGTGAAGCTCCTGTCGCTCTCCGAAACCAAGAAGGCTGAAAGACAAAGTAGGGCCCGAGCCGGGTGTGAAACCTCTGGTCCTAAACCTAGCATCCCCACATCCTCTGAGTTGTGACTTTATTTTGATTCCAGAGAACAGAGGAGCCATTCTATTCGCACCAAAATAAATGTCTTTTTTCCCAACATGACTGAACATTACTACCCTCACCATCTCTTCCTGCCATGTCTTTAACATTCTCTATGAAGAGTTTGGGGAATCCGTCTGCAAAATGTTCCCAGTTGATATCAGATCTGAGAATGACCTTTCTGGCCTGAGGCCCCATCAGCTGCAGAGTCGAGTCCATGCCATTGCCTGACTGGAAATTTAAATATATCAGATATGAAAACTCTCATATGCCACTGTCACATGTCACTGGCCAACAGAACAAAAAGTTTTTTATTAGCGGTATTTCAACTAGGACAGTAGGCTAATAGTTGGTATGAGCGACCTATTATATATAAGGATGGCGCCCATAGGAAAATCTTTCAGAGCCGGGCCTCATACTGCCTTTATTGTCTTTGCAGACTTTGATTCGCATCAAAGAGGATACTCAGAAGTTGTATATTTTATACCGCGATAGACGCATGACAATAAGCTAACATCTTCTGACAAATAATATGACAGTGGTACAGATGTGGAGAACAACACTCAGTTTCATGAATATTACACTAAACCTTTAATTCAAAGAAACAACGCTTAACCGTCTTGTAGTTTGATTTTTAAATCCCAATGACATAATTATTCATTGGAGACCTTGTAGTGACATTCTAAAGGTGTATTGGGTAGCCATCCTGTGCATAGATGGTGCCTACGAACTGAGACCCATACCAAAGGAAAACCAACAGTTTCAAGAGCAACTGATCAATGAATTAAAGCGTTTAGGGGACTATTATTAATTGATAGAGCGGTTTACTATGGAAGCCGAGCTGTGCCACAATTTCAACCTCTTTACCGAGCTGCGCCAATCATAGTATGGTTGGCGCAGCTCGTCTACCACTGGGGCCGATCTGCGCCAAGAAAATTTTGTTACTAGCCGAGCTGTGCCAATCAAATTTCGTAACTAGCCGAGCAAATTTCCTTTTTTACCGATGTATAATTCCGAGAGAAGGCAACTCTTAAGGTATAGAGCCTGATTTCCAGGCTATTCACTATGAATAATAACCGCTCGAAAAGTGGATATCATTTTGGAACGTATAACGAGTATATGTAGCTATTCTGTGTATTGAAAAACTGCTAGGGTTTTCGGCTGTGGGTATCCGTCTGCAAGGTAATTGATGTCGTCTGCACATGTAAATGAAACTGAATCGCTAAATTCCGCGCTTCCAACAGTCCAAGAATCAGTCTAACAATGGGCAAGAACTGCTTTCTCTCGGCATTACACATCGTTGGCAAAAAAGGAAATTTGATTGGCGGAGCTCGGCTAGTTACGAAATTGGATTGGCACAGCTTGGCTAGTGAAACTTTGATTGGCGCAGATTGGCCCCAGTGGTAGACGAGTTGCGCCAATCACAGTGTGGTTGGCGCAGTTTGGCAAGAGATTGAAATTCTGGCACAGCTCGGCTTCCATAGTTTACCTCTGGGTTGCGTCAATGCTCTACAGACATGATTGCAACGGATAAATGGCATATAAATTCATGCACAACACTGATCTAGAGACTAAGCCTGAACTCTCTGGAAACACGATGAATCGATTCTGATGTATATTGTGTATTATGTCACTGGATGAGCTGGCAGACATAATGGAGACGACAGTGCCGTCCACCAGATCAGTTGGTCTGGTGATGGTGACATTGCTAAGTAGGATAACGCTGGTCCGGAGGAAATTTTGTCAGTGCATCTGTTGATAGCGAAAATGTTGGTTTCTTCTGAATGTGTTTGCCACAGTATTAGCTTTTGGTTCCTTTTCAGCTGGGTTTTTAAAGAACACCCACTGAACTGATCACGGGAACCACCGTAATTGGGTATTTAAACTGGTAAACTTCAGTATAAAAAACCCTTATTTCTCTTTGGTTCAGCCCTTTTAAAAATATGAGGCAATAACCGACTAGCTGATTCAAAATAGTAAATAGATGTGATCTGAACAATGATTTTTGACCCAAAAACCAGCTGTAAAATTGTTGGCCAGTACTTGGCTGGAAAACTGGCTAGTCTGGCAGCCCCATTAGAAATCAATATCAATTTGGTGGATGTTTTGATGTATAAACCAATATCATATTCCAGAGAAGGACAGAGGTATAAGATAAGCATAGAGGAGTGATAAGCCGCATAAGCTGAAATCAAGAGGATCCATAGACATACAACACGTAAGTTATGTGTCTATGGGAAGATCAATCTAAACAAGAGCAGTGTTGTGGTCAGAGATTCGATCGATCGACAGTATAGACTTACCCATGAACTGTGGTGGTGCCGCTCAGCAATTTCTAGTGCCTAAGCATGCAATATTGAATATGAATATGGAAAAGGGGATTTACACAAGCATTCAGATGCTAGGTTTATAAGCAGTTGTTGCTTGACTGAGCATTGTTTCAACATTTGAGCACAATTCCTTTAGTAGAGGAAAGAAACGTATGGAGTCGCGTTGAATGACGGTACCAGTTGGTCAACACACATCGAACATGCAACCTTTTATATGCGTGTTGACCACTGTCCTCTCAAGTAGTAAAGGTGCGTGCATTTAGCAGCTACCGAACATCAGCATAAAGCTGTGGAGGATAAAATGCATCGAAAGGACTATCAGACAAATAACTGTTTTGAATTTTGATATACAGATTTCCGCAGACATCGTATTGGAGCAGACAATTTCCATTAGTCGCTTAATGTTCGCTGTGGGTGTCAGTCGACCAAAAACCACCTATAAGCCTAGCAATAATAATCAGGGTTGGCATGCCTACAGTGGAATAGACAGCTTCGATTTTGCACTGGATCTTTCTTATTCCGCAAATTACGAACAGGAGCGTGCTTTACCTATTACATTCACTTGCTGAGATTCAATTCCCATGATGCCTATAATATTAGAATTAATAGACTGTCTTTAAGTGTTGATTAGTTTGGTTAGCTTATCTTAATTTGGAGAGCAGTGACCATTAAAAACCAACACTCAGTTAGAAGATCCTGCACAATGTATTATTTGTAACTATAGACCTTATGTGCCTTTATCCGCTCATAACTAAATGGATACCAACTGACAATGGTCCCATCATTGCAGCTAGGTCGCATACGGCTATACCCATACATATACATACGAACAAATGCACAAGCATGTACTAGCAATACTTCTATGAATCGAAATCATTTCGTCTGGTATATCGGTGTAGATTCATTCCAAGTTTGCTTACCGTTCGTGGAGTGATTGGTTGCATTGGTGAGAGAGGATGATCCTCAGCACCATTGATCCTGTCATAGCTTCCCGGTTCAGAGCAGAGGTGTACTATGGATGTGGCAAGACTTTTCATAGATGGGTGACAGTACATCAAAACTGTTGTCCGTGAGGCAGGGTAGGCCATGTTAGCCATCAGGTGTTTGCTTCTTTCTTATTTCACAGTTGTTTGGACCTGGATGGCAGTAGGATGGCGGAATAGGTCAATCGCTACAGGGCTAGATCAAAAGTTCCTGGGTTCGTAGCCTAACCATGCTGTGCGCCCTCTGTGAGAATGAGCCGTTCACAAAATTCCTACCTCCTATCGCACCAACAAGCCCCAGGCTTATGCGGTCCATAAAAATAGCAGTGGAGTAGAAAAGTTGACTTTCAAAGTACCTCATACGCTACACTGTCATTACAACACAATATTAAAGTGAGAACTAATTTCGAGAAAAGAAGGTTTTTGATATGATGCGGGTCTGGGAACACTACAAGTTTCGTCAGATGATTTAAAGGAATTTTTCCAAACAACACTCTGAGCACTTCTAATGGTTATTTTGAATTCACACTATCTGCAATAGTCTAGTGCCTATAGACGTAGGAGAAGTAGGTCTCCTTATTCTTTGCTTATACAGAAATGCTTAGCTCAAATTTTTTGTCCAGTCTATCAACAAAATGATTGATTGTTTTTATGGAATGAATTCGGACAAAACTCAGCATTCATCGGAGAAATAGTTCCACTAATTTCTATTACTGGTTGTATATTTGCACCCCAATTTGCATATCCAATACCCATTGTGTACTGGACAACTGAGCACTAAAAAAAGATTTGGACTTTGGAGCATGTGCTAGTGATCATAATACAATTTTACGATGGATGGCACAGCCTTCATGATCATCAGCGACTTCGGTGTGATACACAGCCGCACAAAATATGCGAGTCACGACGGTAGCATTGCATGCAATGACTGAAAGTCCTGAAATAATTGAACTCACCACCAAATGGATTATGTCACTCACAGGCCACACAGGGTCGGACGGTAACTGACACAGTTACCTATGTCAAAACACCACCCGTTCACTGTACTGCAGATTAATCAAACAAATAGCTCTATAGCTCGACATACTGACACATACCCTATACAATATAGTGCACACTCAAAACAAAAAACGCATACTACATACTTGGAAACTTACTTACCAAATGGGAGCGAGTCAGAAATTGCTGCGCAACATCAGTAGGTTGCTTGCGTTTGTTTATAGCCTTCACGAGGTAACAAAACAACATTCTCATTTTAACAACCATACAGCTTATAAATAAAGACTAGTTACGAACATATATTATCAATATTATGTATAAGCGTGTGTTTTGCTGCAAATCTGTTCTGTATAAACCATTTTCCAATGTTGATGTCTGTAGGTTTGAGACGGACACTTCCTCAAAAGTAAGACAGCGATTCCTACACGATTGTTTTTCACCTTTCCTTTCACAGATTTTGTTCAGTTTCGTTTGCAACTCTGTATCGCGTATCACCTGCTTGCTCGAAATCTCGATTTGCGCTGTCTATATGATATTTACTAAATAGTAAGTGTCGGTGGATAAGGTGTTGAATATTAGGTGCCTATGCTACAAACGCTGCATAGTGCATAGAATACACCGCCGCACTGACTCAGTCAGTCAGTGACTGTGTCAGTGTGTGGCCGCGGGTGAAACTGAAGAGTGAAGACTGAATAGTGACTGAATAGTGAATTGAATAACTAGGTCTAGAATTCTAAATAGTAAAATAGGTCAGTGAATTAATTATTTAAGTTTTAATTTAAACTGAAAGTACAATTACAAGTACGGGTAGGACTAGAAGTAGTGAAAACTGGAGGTCACAGGTAGCAATTGCAAGCGCCGACGTGAGGCTGAGCGAACTGATTACTGAATCACTCATCACTGTGATAGATAGAGTATGCCTATGATAGTGTGATTAGACTGGTGATAATGTGAAAGTGAATCACTGAGTGAGCCTGACTGACTCACTCCCCAGTCACTAGTCAATGGACCAGCAGTTGACTTAGTAAATCAGTGACTTGTACTTGTACTTGTAGTCGTACTGAGTTGATACTCATGGCACAGTGAGTGTGATATTCACATAAACCTACTGATTGAGTAACATGTAACTTTTTTTAAGACTGTCGTCAGTAACACCCACTCTGAGTCTAACTGAGTAACTCTTACTAGTCTAGTCAACGTCTCTCACTCACAATCACTGTCTGCATCGATACTTGTGATGCAACTCACTTATCAAAAACATCACTGATCACCCCGGATTGAAATATATGTTTTGTTACTTTGAACCATTTGCAGAACTGCAAGTTGCTCCTATAGCTATACGCCTGACCCTGAACATTGTGAAGCCACTTTGCCTAGGCTAGTGTGAGTAGCCTATAATAAAGAACTGTCTTCATCCAGGTCTAGTGATCCATTTAGTTTCTCCACAGCTGGCTGCTTAGCTTACTAACCCACTACCCAACAAAATTGTTTTAAACTAACCTAGAAATAAAACAATATGAAATAGGACTATAAATTATACTGATCTCCAGTATTTGAGTAGTCTCAATCTGGTTAACAGAGATGTTGAGAACATATAGGTGTTCTTCTCCTTCTTTCGTATCCCGACTCGTGTCAGGGGTTTGCAGGAAATTAGCGAACTGAAACTTCGATCAGAGTTTCCCAGTGTACATCATTATATACGCGCATTATTAGGAGACTTTTTGCTTGCTCTTGCGTGCCCCATAGAGAACGTAAATTCTAAGGCTGTGCCTCCTATGTTTAGCACCAGGATTCGAAACCGAAGAGGGTATTCCGAATAACAAAGTTGTTGTCTAAGCTGGAAATTGTCCAGAAACCCCGGGTCCAAGGCCCAGTACGCTATCCACTAAGCCATCGCTTCACCCAATTGGTGATATGAAAAGTTAACAATTATTCCCAGATCAGCGAGACCTACTCTTAAATTAATTGCACTTTTTGCAGGAAATGGATGACTATATACAGAACTTGAAAAAGGCGTATGTAAAATACCTCACAGAAAATGCTTCAACAGTTGCACAAGTAAGCAATGGCTCAAATATTTAACCCCAAGGTGCATGCACATTTTATACACATCAATGTGTTCAGATTTGGCCATTGACCTAGTTAGTAAACCTAAAAAGTGGGTATCACCAGTTTATGCCTTGTAAACCTGTTATCTCTTCAGCGGTTTCATTTTGTCTGTTGTTTGTTCAATTCTGTCTGTTGCTTACAGGCTGAGACATGGCTGCGGACTTTATCTTATCTGGTAGCGGGTAGAATATCTAAAAGCCACTCTACAGTGATAGCCGAGCTTTTTTACTCTTCAGCTAACTTACTGACCTTGCTGAATGATCATCTACTCTCTCTCCACCATAAACTCTACCAGGAGGATGTAAGCTGCTAATTTTCTCTACTACCAGTCAGCAAAAGTGCAGAATTACAATTGTTTCCCAGTATTGGTGAGGGCTTTTCCTTTCTACAGACCTTTTGCAAGCTTCTCCTTACAATTCGCCGGCGTGGCTTCAGCTCACCACGGTAAAAACAATGAAGGTCCCAACCATTGGCTAAGGGTCAAGATCATCCCTCCAAGTCCCCGACAAGAGAATCCGACTGTCGTTAGGTGATGATGGTAGATGGTGGAAGTGGCTAAGGTTAACTAACCCCTAACCATGAACCTGGGGAAGGCAAGAGGAAACCACCTCAGTAGCATCCAACTCACCATGACAGGCCATAAGAGACCTGCCTTCTACGTTACACCTCATATATTAGTCAGTTATATTTCACAATAAATACAGCGCCAGTGAATTTTATTGGGAACGTGTGGCATCAACTATTTATTGAAACAAATTAACTGTCATTCGAGATGTTGTACTTACTCTCTCTGATGGTTGCTCAATTCCCAATGAATATTTGAGTGGTCCCCTCAACTATTCGATACCATATCAATTGTCGTTTACCTTGCCTCCATAATTTTCAAATTTTATTTTAGTCGACCAGAGAGATCATAATCAAGTGTCGACAAAATGCTTAGTTGAATGCATCTATAGGGATCCTGGGTAATGGCTCTTTTTTTTTGGGAAGGCCCTCATCGCTACAAAATACCAGATTCACTGCTTTTACGGTGACGTCGGACATTGATGAATAATACCTGGAAAAATCGCTGTTGGTTTAAGATTTAGTTGATCAATTTTCTAAATTACTGTCACCACAGCATTGACCTGGTATAAGGACCACTTAATGTCGTCGGTCGCAGCCATCTCAATAAATTTCTAGTCCTGTCGTGGAAATTCCAAGGATTAGCCTATTATTGCGTTTGCAAGCATTCCACCCACAGGTCTGTTTTTTCAGGAAGCCGGGAAGAGGCGCTTACGGATGATGGTGACCTCTGTAGAGTGTGTTGAAGTGTTTATTGAGATTGCTGCCAGGAAGTATGCCACACCCACTGTCCGTTGGATCCTTATATTAGCTGTACAGCTGATCAAGTTAGTAAACCATGAGCCACACTGGAAACAGGCCTCTGACCCATGTGAAGGAAGATGTATTGTGTGACACTGCTTTTGCGTTGGTTATTCTCGCAAATAGCCCACCCTAAGGTTGCGTTTTGGATGGACGGTGAGCTTTAAACTAGTGTCTGTGGCGTATTTTCCTGATGCTCTCCAGGCCTGTTGACTGACCTGGTGCAGTTGTGATTATACTGGCGACCCGTTTGACTAATGTCTACTGCCGATTGTTTATCATAGTGACCCCAGTCACTGTAAATCCTCGATATGGACTGATTCAGGGAATCTTTAGTCTGAATAAGTGAAATGTCTATCCTGGTAATAAAATTTGGTTTTTCTTTCATAGACATGTAAAACATGTGATTTGTCTATGACTCTATGTTATCACACTCACTCTTCAATGTCCATTTTTTTAGGACCATCGGCAGGTTTATCTTGCTGCTGCGCCATGATACAGGCCTGCGGTTCTCACCTCTGGTCAGACGACTGAATCGAGAGGCTTTAAATGCGGGTGAACAGACTGAGCCTGAAGACTCCGGCCCACTTTATGTCTCCATGCCCAACTCAGGGCGCAAAATAAAATCCCTTAGCACCAGTGAGTATGAGCAGATTGCCAAATCAGAGTTACATCTTTCTTAGTATTTTGGTCAACCGTGCAAGTTTAGGAGCTTCAAATGGTACGCCACGATGACTGGCAGAGAACGGTTTTTGACTTCTGGGGTTACCAGCTCAGCTTGTTTCCCCAAATTGACAAACAAACTGAAGCATATTGCCATCACATTGAATCGCCCACTAGCCTAGCTGGATTTAAAACTTGGAGTTTTCAGTTTGATGGTCAAGCTGATATCCAAAGGTGATTCGGGGAAAGCGGAAAGGGAGGATGGTAGAAATCATATATGTACAAATAACGGTTTCTGGTTGGTTTTGTAGAGCACAAGCAAGGCGCGGCTCCCATCAAGCAAACCAGCAAGCCATCAGCTCTCACTCGAGAACAGTTGTTTGCTGAATGCGTCCATAACCTTCAGCCTCTGATCCATTTGGCTGTACAGGGAATATATGGGAGGAAATCCTGGATACCATGGCTGGCCTCACTCGCTACAGATGTCTTTAGGTGAGAGTTAGTTTTTTTTCACCCCTGTAGGTAAAAGATATGCGTTAGTATTTGCAACGTGTTTCAGGAGACCCAACCAAATGAATTCTTTGATATACTTTTTAGTCTCTGCTGCTGAAAGAAAGTTTATTAATATCAGTTTCAATTGTACATATTCAGATCCCATATGGGGATAGCAGGATCACTCATTGGCTAGGCCAATAACCTCTCCCTCTGTGAGCATGAGCTCCTCGCATAACTTCCGGCTCCTACCCTTTTAGAACGAGCCTCAAGCTTAGGAGGCGCGTAAATGGAAGACCAAGTACCTTTGCAGAACAATAATAGAAGAAAGAGTTTGTGTATTTTTTTCTACTCGGGCATTTGGTCATCCTATTGAACGGACCTCCTAAGCCCGAGGCTTGCTGGAGTGGTAGGAGCTAGGAAATTCTCAGAGTGGGCTCTCAACATGACTGGGATCTTTTGATCTTGGGCCAAGCGCTTTAGGCATGGATCTATCCTGTTACATAAAGAATTATATATATATATATATATTATATATATAATATATATATTTAATCTATATATATAAAATATATATGAATACTGGAGGTACCCGTTTGATTTGACTGTAGTTTATCCAAGTTGAGGGACGGCAAGTATACCTACAGTAAAGCGGAGCAGAGTGAGCTGTCCAGAAGGAATGTCATGCTACTCATGTATCTTGTCAGATCCCCATTCTACGACAAATACACAAAGTAAGCGAACATTACGGGTATGGTAGAGTTATCCTCTTCTGCTAGCAAGCATATGAGAAATAGTTGAGGCAGAATGAGACCTATTGGAATGTCAGTAGTCTTCTAACTGCAAATAGTGAAAATGGTCACCTCTTGCTCAACTAATCGATCAATGATAATTCCTTTGTGAACAAGGTCCTGGCTATTTCAGCAGACCTCTTGAATATGCTATATATATGTAAAAAAAATACTATTGAATGTTGAACAAGCTTGCTGTTAAGTTTTCTAGCAATTGAATCATAAAAAAATGGAATGAGACTCTGTTTCGATCAAGGATCGACCGTCTGGGGCCAGAGATTTGTCATTGGAATTTGAACCTACAAATCACTGTACACAAATTCTGTATTCTTACCACCAACTAACCGCTGCTCCCTGCCAACGCGTCTGTTAAACTGAGGGCTTATTGTATCCGCCTTTCGGTCTCTAGGTTTTGCCAAACTGAGGACTGAGTGTAAAATCTATGGATTTACAAGTGACTGTTGACCTGTTTTTAGACTGAAGATAGTAA
>Ga0224511_10004248_pt1 | contig 10749 bp, 5 predicted proteins | sample SF_May12_sed_USG_2_FD_169988 | JGI IMG/M metagenome (GOLD analysis project Ga0224511, IMG submission 169988) | Sediment microbial communities from San Francisco Bay, California, United States - SF_May12_sed_USGS_8_1 | ecosystem: Environmental > Aquatic > Marine > Sediment | place: USA... | reverse complement strand
ACGTCCGCCCCCGTCACGACGTCACAGCCACACGTCACGACTTCAAAACCTGTCACTTCCGTTACCACGACGGCCATGACGACGGCCGTCACGACGCCCAGACCGGTCATTGACGTCAGACTTCCTCTCGACCTCGAACCACTGTTGTATACTGTTGAGCTTCAGGTACGTGATCTCATCTTTCTCACGGACCTCTCAGCCAGTAGAGGGTAACATATGCTCTTGTTTTGGTCTTGTATTAATGTGTTAATTTGTCGTAAATCATATATCTATGTTCAACTTGACAAAATTTCAATTGAAACTATATCATGATTAAACCACCATTGAACTAAAATTAATATGATCCCAGTTCGAACTCAATACATTTATAATGGCAGAGCGTCCATCCTAAAATTTAAGTGTTGTTTACTCAGCTCCATACCAAACTAAGCCTCGCTCCGGATTTGTTTCCGGTCGCGTTGGCATGTCTATTTTAAGATTGAAATACTATGATATTACATTGTACTTCTATTTTTAGCCATTCATGTACACGAGCAATGCGGATGAGTTCTATTTCACCGGAAGTATCGTCATCAACCTGCATGTGCTTAAAGCTACAGACAGAATAACGCTACACACCAACAAGCTTAACTACACAGGTACACGCTTCAAATAATTAATAAGGTTTTACGAAACACTACGACACAAAGCTGATTGTGCCATATTTGAGCTAAAATCACTATGTTTGGAAATGTTTTATATAGAGTTTTTGACGTAAAGAACATGTTTATACTAACAATGAAACAATGTATGTAAAGTACTTAACATGTTTGGGTCCGAGTCGGAAATCGAACCGGCCCCCGACTTAACAAGAGGTAGAGGAAGGCGTACTACATAGAGTTTCCAACGGAATAGGAGAGGTACTATGTATTTTCCTACATTTTACCATGGAATACGTCTTTTCGTCCTGAAATCAGAAAAGAAAAGAATTCCAAAATAATATGTAGGGTCGCTGCCATTATAAAATAGGATCAGGTTACCCGTAGCATTTATATTTAAGGCCTTATCATGTTGTTTTTCCTTATTGCAGGAGCATTTATTGTGACAAGAGACAACACTCCGGGAACCAATGTGTACTCGGGCCGCAGCTTCGACGATGAGCGACAATTTCTGACAGTTCACACATCCGGACAGATGATGGTCGGTCAAAACTACACACTGACCATCCCGAGCTTCAGGGGTCCTCTGAAACCGGATCTCGCCGGCCTATATCTCAGCTCCTACACGCGAAATAACACGACAATGTAAGATTATATTCGTTGCTACACTCCTTACATGCGTTTGTGTTGGTCAATCGCCAGTATGACCTCTAGGCACATTTGTGTATGTTGCTATTGTTGCCGACTCTAAATAAAGTTTTTACTTAAATGTGACTTTTTGCAGTTTAAAAACGCTATGTCTATGTACTGATACATTGATAATGATAGTTTCCCGACTGCCAATCTCGATCATTTGTAACAGTACATGGCCAATTTTATTCCAATGTTAGTATCAGGATTATGATTCTCAGGTATTATTCTGACCTAGTATGTACAAAAAGAACATACTTCCAGATTGTGATAAACATTATCTCACGAACAAAGAGAACGTACAGAAAGGGGAGGATATGAAGTTTTACGGAAATGTGCATTTGTCATAAATTGTGCAGTATGTTAAGAACACCTAATAAACCCTGAAAAAAAAACACCAAGGCTAGGGACTCTGAACTAAATCGTACATCATCTAGTTATATTATAAAACCATCTCACCCGGTTTATCTAAATACACTATATGCCACTACCAATATGCCGTTGTTTATCTTTCAGCCATATCGCCACGACCCAGCTACAGCCGACAGACGCCAGGAAGACGTTCCCCTGCATGGACGAGCCCGCCATTAAATCACGGTTCAAGGTCACGCTCGTCAGGAAAAGTCACATGATTTCAATATCAAACATGCCCATCGTCAACAATGAAACCAGGTGTGTTTGGGTTCAAGGTCACGCTTATCAAAAAAAGAGCATGATTTCAACATCAAACATCAGCAGCGGTGGTTTAGTGGTTAGAGCGTTCGCCCCGTGAGCGGGAAATCGTGGGTTCGATCCCCGACCGCGTCATACCAAAGACGTTATAAAAATGGTACCAGATGCTGCCTTGCATAGCGCTCAGCGTATAACAATAGGTCTGGCTTCTCTCTCCACTCACACCTCATTAAAAATGTGAGATGGATTTCATCCGGAATGAACAGTCGAGAGTGATTAATATAAGTTGTGTTTTTAGTAATAAAACATTAATTTGTGACCAATCTTGTATCACCCAAAAAAGATGGACAGGTAAAAAGATGGATAAAACCTTTTTTTAATTCTGGCTTTAGAGTCCGTTACCCTTAAAATGAGGAATTTTAGCCGCCCTTTGTTCATGCACGTCAACACATTTTTCTAGGACCGACAACTGGGTAGCTGACCATTATGACGTCACGCCGAAGATGTCCACGTACTTACTGGCGTTCATCATTTGTGACTTTCAGTATAAAGTGGACACAACAAACAACGGCGTTACAGTAAGTTAATGCGTTCATTTTTATTGTATATTAGACCCAAGAAATTTAAATGTGGTTCGGGTAATCACTTGCCCAAAAATATACACACTATGTAGGTAGAATATCGATTTTCTTTTTTTCATTTTTGGTATAAAATACTTTTTTCGATCTTATTGGAAAGGCAGAATATTCTGTAGGATTTATTCATTTTAAGTTCTTGTTGGTTTTATAATCAACACTTACAATCAAAATTCTGTGAAGAGTAACCTTGTTTCAAGTACCGAGCCGGAAGTTTTACCATCATAGTGAGTGTGCAGAGTGACCAAATTTTGCTCCTTTTCGATTAAAGCATTTAATGAAATACGATTTCTCATGAACCACTTCAAAATTTGAAATATGCTACCAAATAAAACCCTAAGCATATTTCATCTCAATAATAAAAGTTCACTGAAAAGGCTTTTACAGTCGAACACGTGGTCTTGTGACCGATCTTGTGTTTATTTAACACTTAAGTAAATCGCGACCTAGTTTATTTTCACCGAAAAAGTATTACAGTTCATCATTTTAATGATGAAAAGATAACAAATACTTAAAAACGGTGTTTGTTTGGCGTCATGTTATTTACACGGTCGGCAAACGTATCTACAGCCACAATTCACTGATGGGCGACCTATTTTTATATTCACAATGCTCCGTCACCGTGTTTATAGTCCCAATTCCATGCTCCGTCACAGTGTTAATAGTGACAATTCCATGCTCTCTCATCGTGTTTATATTCACAATTCCATGCTGCGTCACAGTGTTAATAGTGACAATTCCATGCTCCGTCACCGTGTTTATAGTCCCAATTCCATGCTCCGTCACAGTTTTAATAGTGACAATTCCATGCTCTCTCATCGTGTTTATAGTCACAATTCCATGCTCCGTCACAGTGTTTATATTCACAATTCCATGCTCCGTCACAGTGTTTATATTCACAATTCCATGCTCCGTCACAGTGTTTATAGTGACAATTCTATGCTCCGTCACCGTGTTTATAGCCACAATTCCATGCTCCGTCACAGTGTTTATAGTGACAATTCTATGCTCCGTCACCGTGTTTAAAGTCCCAATTCAATGCTCAGCCACCGTGTTTATAGTTACATTTCCATGCTCCGTCACCGTGTTTATAGTGACAATTCCATGTTCCGTCACCGTGTTTATATTTACAATTCCATGCTTCGTCACCGTGCTCATATTCACAATTCCATGTTCCGTCACCGTGCTAAAAGTCGCAATTCTATGCTCCCTCGCCGTGCTAATATTCACAATTATATGCTCCGTCACCGTGTTTATAGTTACAATTCTGTCACCGTGTTTCCAGTACCGCGCGTATGCCCGACCCGAGGCGATCGAGCAGGCGACGTACTCCCTGGAGGTCGGTGTCAGCATCCTCGACTACTTTGAGGATTACTTCAATGTCTCATACCCGCTACCCAAACAAGGTTTGTATAGTTACCTATCGACTGAAAGTTTGAAATGACGTCAGATGCTCCGACAAATGGGGGTAAGCACTCTACATTAACAATTGCATGCGCGCGTAGTCGGGGATACACAAAAGATACAGTCCTCTGATTGGCTCAAATGACGCTGTGCGTTCTGCCGTTATGTCCCGCCTTTTGTCGGACCAGACGTCATTTTAGATGGTCCAACACACGAAAAGTCGTTAAGTCAATTTAGCCCCGTATTACACCATTGCGTTGTCATTTTGGGGCCCTCTTAGATCATGGATTGTATGTTGTTTACATGACGAAAAAGAGTCCCGCGCATGCGCTAGGTGGAGTGGGTGGTTTGACTACGCTTCCTTTTCCTGATTCTCAGATTTATTGTATGGCTAACACGAACCTTGTTCGTCCGTCTGACCGACCGTCTCTTCGTAGTTGCGTCGTGGGTAAATCAAAAACGTTTAAGTGCAAGAACCATAAACAATTCTCTAAATAGTTCACAGTATGTGAACGTGTGTATTTAGTCCCTCAAGGTCAAGGTCACACTTCTGTGTCACATGTCAATTCTATGTCCAGCATAATATAATGGCGGTTTTCTGGTCCTATGGACATATTTCTGCTTTTTTAAAACAAAAAAAACACACAAATGAACTAGATTTTAAATACATTCTACAGTGTAACCATTGAACTCATGATTTAAACGGACAAGACTAGCCTACAGAAATCTACATTCCTTTTGATTTAGCATAAGGGGCAGTAACTACATTACATGCATCTTTTTTACCATAAGTTTGAAGTAGTTTAACTTTTGTTTAAGTTTTGTAAAATGATTTCTTCTCGTCAGCTGTTTTGTGACTGTTAAATATTTCACTTACATGGTCATTGATGTAAACACAGTCAGAAAATTCTGTAAAATGTACATATTGGTAAATTAATGATGTGTAGCAATTAAGAGAAAAGATAGTATACGTTTAGTCATCAAAATCAATGTAATACACGGATGTTTTTCTCCCATAACACATGTTAACATATTCAAATCTTGTCCGATAATATGCATACATTGATTGGCTATGTCACAATTATTTTACATGCACTAGAAACCGTCGCTGATGAATATACTTATTTAAGGAATTTTATTTAAATCATTAAAAACCACGCCTAGTTACAAAATATGTCAGAAAAAAGCACAAACGCTTATTTTCGCAATCATGGTTTTAGTTTCTTCCTGATGGTTTTTAAAATAAGGCCGGCGTAACTGAGTTTTCTATTTAAAAAATAGCAATTCTATAACATTGGATTACCGGTTATTACAAATCCGGTTATTACATATCCGGTTATTACAAATCATGTTATTAAATATCCGGTTACTACATATCCGGTTATTACATAACCATGTTCTTGTTGTTTCTCCAGACATGATCGCAGTGCCGGACTTCTCAGCGGGCGCCATGGAGAACTGGGGCCTCATCATCTACCGGTGAAATATACTGATTTGTTGTGCTAGTGAAATATAATATTATTTCATACTAGTAAAATATAATGATAGTGTCTTATACCGGTTAAAAACGTTGATACATGTATCTCATACTCGTGAAATATAATGGTATTATCTCATACTAGTTAAATGTGATATTTATATCCTATACTAGTGATATATTGATATTATCTTATACTAGTGAAATATAATAATATTATCTTATACTGGTTAAAAATCATAGTTTCCTATACTAGTGAACAATATTAATAGTATTAGCTTAATATATTGGTGAAAAATCATATTGGTATCTCATATTGGTGGCATATAATATTGAAAGTCTCTTATTTGTGTACTATCATGTTGAAAAAATGTAACTCATACTGATGTAATATGGTATCATACTAGTAAAATACATTAAACTAGAATTTATTCCTTGTATTTTTATATCCACAAGTCCGTTAATGTACCAATACCATATCAATCATCTGAAATAGCGTTTTGTCCGATAAAATTGTGGGAAATTACGTCACGTCACAACGCACAGCGTCGTTTGGGCAAACCAGAAGACTGAATTTGTGTGTATTGCTGGCTACGCGCTCATGCACCGTTTGACGAAACTTTCTTTCCAGCATTTGTCGGGGCCTCTGGTCTAATTTTTCCCGCGTTCTGTTGATACGTTGATTTACTTGTGTGCAGGGAGACGGCGATGTTGTATGAGCAAGGCGTATCATCCGAGGGCAACAAGCAGCGGGTGGCCGTGGTGGTGTCTCACGAACTGGCTCATCAGGTATGGTTGGTTGGTTGGTTAGATGGTTGGTTAGTTGGTTGGTTAGTTGGTTGGTTAGTTGGTTGGTTAGTAGGTAGCTCTGTCGGTCTGTCCGTCCGTCCGTCAGTACGGCCGTTCTATTTTGCGCCGATTGTCATTATAACGTTATATTCCATCGGTCAATCCACAAATCTGTAACCATCGTTGCGTCCATCTGCCCGCACGACCTTTCATCCTTCCGTTCGTCCGCCTGTTTTATATTGCGCTGTTTGTCACAGAATCATACAATGTACCATAAAATGTCGGTCAGTCCACTAAACAGTAATCAGGGTTGCGTCCATCTTTCCGTCTTTCTGTCCGTCCAACCGTCAGGAGACCGTCCGTCTGAACGCCCGTCTTGTATTGCACTGTTTGTCTCAGAATCATATTATATCCTGTCAGTCGGTCAACTTAGAAAACGGCGTTTCTGAGTTCATCAGTTTTAGCTTTTCTACTTGGCATGCTATTTGCAATATCCTAACAATGTGTTGTGCTTTCTGGTCAAAGCGAAGTAACTATATTATATTATGAACGGTCTTATTAAACATATATCGATCATATATTTATCAACTTGTCCTCCTGTTAAACCAGAACCTTAGAAAAATAGGCAGTCACGCACGTAGGAATCATAGGCCAACGTTTCATATTGTTACGCTAAGCAAAAAAGGACATGTCTAGAATCTCTCATTCAAACCTTAGGGCCAAGCATACTAGTATACGAACGTATGTGTGGCTTCTTTTTTCTCCCAAATCTTTTTCAACAAAGAACATATATTCCATCAGGAATGAGAGGTCGAGTATAATTAATACTACAGTAGAATAAGTAAGGGTTACGTGTTAAGCAATCAACCTTAAATAAACATCCACTAATGGTACGCCATAGTAAAATTCGCTTATGAGGAACTCATCTGGACCATGAAAATGTGTTCCCTATAACCGGAGTTCCCTATAAACGTATAGTGAGCTAGTTCCTTGCTAAAGATTGGGGAGTGAAAACACGTTCCTTATAACCGGAAGTTCCTTATAAACGGGTTCCTTATACGCGGACTTCACTGTATGTTCTAGTGGTTCGGCAACCTGGTGACGCCATCTTGGTGGGACGACCTGTGGCTGAACGAGGGATTCGCCAGCTACGTGGAATACATGGGCGTGGACCATCACCACCCCGACTGGAAAATGGTGACGTCGTGGTTCTATTTTTAGAAAACACGTTAACGTGGCTCATTTTAATTACCTAGTGTTTTCTTTTTTAATCTTGAATATTAGCCATAAATACTATGCCAGGTATACAATAACAGTCGCTTTTTTCTGGAATATTGACGTTGATGAATAGTTTACCTTAAATATAGTCAGTAGTTTTTAAGAGGGGTTTTCCAGCTGGATTGAATGCGTGCACCATGACGATGAATACTAGAAAATGGTGACGTCATGCTTACGTCATGCTTCTATTTTTAGAAAACATACAAGAAGACATTTATTAATTATAAAATTGGTTTACAAGTAATATTTGGGAGTGCAATATCATTATGACGCCATGCTTGTATTTAAGAACAGATGTTAAAGTGGTTAATTTTGTAAAAACTGTGTTGAATTAAAATATTAATTGAAGAGATGTCCAAATGAAAAGTGTTTCAGACAAAATTGCCAAAAAAACAACAACACTAAAACAACAAACAACAATTATCAACAATAAAAAAGTGAAAAAAGGTAGTATTTCAAACGAACTTATTTCGTTTCGTTAGCATTTTTACACGCGTTAATGCTGGGTGTCCCGATTTAATGCACCAAATGTCTATGTTCAAAAACAAGTAACAAGACTAAGTACTCACTGTCTACCACGTGTTTCAGTTCGACTTCAGTGGTGTGGCATCATTCATTACTACTGATGAACAGCTTCAATAAAACCGAGGCTGCTGTTTTCTCGTGCAGGCTATGCTTCTTGGGGGCTTTCGATTTCATCAGTTTATTATAGTACTAATTGTCAACCCGGTGTTTCAGTTCGAGCAGTTCGTGGTGGAGGACCTACAGAGTGTGTTCGACATTGACGGTCTCATCTCCAGCCACCCCGTGTACGTGCCCGTCTCACACCCCGACGAAATCAACGAGATCTTTGATCGAATCTCGTACGCCAAGGTACGAGTCAGTCGTGACAACTCGGGTTGTTTCGTTAGCCGAGTGTTGATATTGTACGACAAGGTATGATTTGACCGTAACAACTGGGGCATTTCTGTAAGCTGAGTGCTGTTATTGTACTACCAGGTACGGTTTGACCGTAACAACTTGGATATTTCCGTAAGCTGAGTGTTGTTATTGTACTACGAGGTACGGTTTGACCGTAATAACTTGGACATTTCCGTAAACTGAGCGTTGTTATTGTTGTACGCCAAGGTACGATCTGATCGGTACACTTCTGGCATTTCAGTTAGCAGAGTGTTCTTATGATTGTTAGTTGCGATAATTGCGATGTTGTTATAAACCGTCCGTATCGCTTATGTGAACGACATAATTATAAACTGTCCGTAACGCTTATGTGAACGACATAATTATAAACTGTCCGTATCGCTTGTGTGAACGACATAATTATAAACAAACTCCTCACAGCGGTTACGTCACGCTTTGCTACTTTAACCACTGCCAACACCAAAATCACGTGACGATGGTCTATCACGTGATTGATTCAAAACTTCAGCCGTTATTTACTACACACACGGTGTCACAGTGAAAATATCTTCCGTAATATTTACACAAAAAAATTATAACATATATTTTTTTACTTTCTTGTTCATAAAGCATAATAATTTAATGACAGAAAATTAAAATAATATTAAGTATTCTGTTTTAAAAATAATAGTGAAAAAATAAATCCGGCTCTCTGGAGCCGGATTTACTTGTGGTGGCAGTGGTTACTGTACTGATCAGGGGAAGTAACCGCTGCGGGGAGTTTGAATTATAAAATGTCCGTATCGCTTGTGTGAACGACATAATTATAAACTGTCCGTATCGCTTGTGTGAACGACATAATTATAAACCGTCCGTATCGCTTAAGTGATTGTATGTTTCAGGGCGCCTCCATAATCAGAATGATGAGGTTCTTCCTTGGTGACAACACGTTCCGCTACGGTCTCAGCGTAAGTGTTGTGTAGTTATATTTTCCTGGTCCCCCGGGACCATATATTGGTTCTTTTTTTAACATTTTTTTTGATCAAACTGCATTTGTAAAGCTGAAACTTATTTATCTCAAAAGTTGTGTTTGTTTTAATATTAGTATCCATATTAATAAAATATATAACACTGAAAACACTTTGCACTCCATTATTTTTCTAGTTTTTATGTTACTTTTAAAACATAGGTAAAGTATAGGTTTGTGTTATAAAATAAACGTGTTATTAACCAATACTTTATCTGCACGCATGCAAAACATTAAAAATAAAAACGGCCCTGATATAAATGTAAAATAAAACTGATTTGTTAGTTCAAAGTTGTTCATAAATATTGATGTGTATTTTACAATATACGTATAATAAGCTAAAACTTTACAAACTTGCAAAAATTGCAAAACATGAATATTAAAATGTCAATAATGTAAAATTACAACTTATTTTTTAGTTTAATGTTGTACAACAATATTGATTTGTGTTTTACAATGTATAATGTAATTAGCTTATACTTTTTGTGCAATTGATATTGAACATGAAACGGTCATACATATAACTGTATAACTATGAATAAGTCTTGCTCTTTTTGTTCAATGTTATCCAGGATTATCTGAGTAAGTTGGCGTACGACGCTGCCTTCCATGACGACCTCTGGTACGCCCTTGGCAACGTAAGTTGTTCCGAATAACGGTATTGGTACCTTAAGATAATACAGGTTAACACACTCGGCAACGTAAGTTGATCCAAGTAAACGACCTTGGCGACGAATGTTGGTCCTGTTTATCACAAAGGTGTTTGCTTGCTGCGCTTATTGTTCACATTTATGGAAACATTTGATATGTTAAGCGTGTTTACAAGACTTTGACAAATGTAATTCCGTTGACACCCTTTGGAAGCATTTTTGAAGAAGAAAACGAAAAGAGTAAACAATAACGCAGAAGAGAAAAAGTCTCATACTACCAAACTATTATGATATAATATTACAGTAAATCGTCTGTGAAAGTTAAGCCTTTCATTACAATGTATCAGTTTACATTTCCATCACCTAAATAACGCGGGAAATGGTACACACGCCTGTTCCAGCGTTCCGTGGCAGACGGCAACTTGATCACGGACGTGAAGGGTATCATGGACACGTGGACGCTCCAGATGAACTATCCGACTGTCAAGGTCACGCATCTCGGCGCAGGACGGATTGAGGTGTCCCAGTCGCGCTACTTGCAGGACAAAAACGCCCCCGACCCAGGCAAATACGAGTCCCCGTTCGGGTA
>Ga0224511_10004247_pt1 | contig 10751 bp, 10 predicted proteins | sample SF_May12_sed_USG_2_FD_169988 | JGI IMG/M metagenome (GOLD analysis project Ga0224511, IMG submission 169988) | Sediment microbial communities from San Francisco Bay, California, United States - SF_May12_sed_USGS_8_1 | ecosystem: Environmental > Aquatic > Marine > Sediment | place: USA... | reverse complement strand
GCATGCGCGACAATTTGACACATTTCAATAAGACTTGCTAATATATTTTCAATACTAAGTAGTATTAATATATACCCACTACCTTATACCGTCTTGAAAAACATGAGTCTCATTTTAAAACTATTTTTGAGAGGAGTAAGTAGTTTGTTGTCATTTAAATTAATCAATGATAATGATCTATATAAGAGTATCATTTGTTGGATGATAATTAGGGAGGTTGCGATAAGGACGGTAACATCAACGCGTAACGTGAAAACTCATTTGTGAGGACATCGTCATCCATATATGTAAATCGCCTTCATGTTAACCCATTTTTAGAGACGTGAGTGGTTTGCGTCACTCAACCATGCTTAAGCACGAGGATTCCCTGATCAAACCATGAGCCAGCGTTTTACATCTTTTTAAAATGTTCCACGGTAATTAGGTGAAGATTAAACTACGAAGCTGAAACCCCCACCCCTTGCGTACTCCTCTATTTTAATTTTGAATATTGCGCATGCTTTGGCTCCATTTCGTTCTATAATAAAAACGGCATTTTGACTGTTTTAATAAGACAAAATGATATAAAATGGATTGTTTCATGCAATGGCAAATGCACCCTTGCAAATTTATGTTGTTTTTAATTTTAATCCGATCATAAATAAATTAAGTTTTATTAATTTCATTTTAATATATGCACTAGCGAAGCGGGTGTGCGCCTAAATGGTGAATTATTATACATTTTATGTTTGTTGCTGTCGTATTAACGTATTTCATGGTAATAATTGCACGTTTTACTTCTTTCTTAAATTGCACATTTTAAATGGGGTGGGCAACCTCACAGTGTTATAGCATACCGACAAGTACATGAACACTTAATGTACATATACATTAAGTTTTAATTATATAAACTACATTTAAGACCAAAATACACATATTTCTCTTTTTCTGATTCAGATTTAAAAAAAAAACATTGCAATTTCGTGAAATAATAATTGTCACAAATCGTAATTTAATTTAATACACATGAACTTCTATCATTTCAATGTTTGACTCGCATTAAGGGCTTTATAAATGGTAAGCTTCAATGAACACACGTTTACGTCTTGTTTCGCAACTCACATTTTACTAACGACTTCAACCTAAACGTGAATGAGCCAGTGCGCGTTGAAGTTGAGGTTAAGGTCGATTTCGCAACCTCCCTTTTGACATATCGCCAACCTGTTTGTCCGACCATCTGCCAAAAGGCGGGTACTTACGTAACATCACGTATACATCATCATGGTTTAACTCCAACGCATCGTGATTACAAGCCGTTGATTATAACAACAATATACCACGTTAACTCGTTAATTATTCCTTAAATAGCCCATGGCTTGTTTCGCTGCGAGTTATCAAACTACTTGGGCTAACGCCCCCGAAAATAAATTCCGACGAATCGGAATTCCAAGTAGTTTATTATTATTATCGCAATTTACCACGCTAACTCGTAAACTATCTAAAATACTATTAGGCTCAGGCACTCGCATGAAATTATGAAGAAAGTTTGTCGTGGGTTATTACCGCGATATACCGCGGTTAGTGAAATGACGTCAATAAATGTTTACTTGACGTCAAAAATGGTTCACATAACGCCACGCGACCAAAAATAGTACAGTTATATATTAACTACAGTGAACGATGTTTTATGGCAGAAATAACGCCCTCGTGGTTTAATTCCTACGCATCAGAACTCCAAGCCGTTAGTTATTACCGCAAAACACCACGCTAACTTATTTCGTATGCATATGAGAAATCTTAAACACTTACTGCATGTCCCTCTGATTCGTTTCCAACATTATGTTTCAAGATGTACTCCTTAATAATACTGTTTCTTTGAAGCAGTGAAGGGGCCTTCCATCCAACTGTCAGTATGTGCAAATTCTCCGATTCATGTTTGGCTATAGCTGCTTCCAAATTTGTGACTGGGCCTGGTGCTGCAAAAGATTTAGAACAAACTAATCACACGAAAGATGTACATAGGATTAGGATGCAAGGTGGATATCCTGCGACCAGAGATGTAACATATGACAAGCCAAAAGTAACATTTAATACGTATTTATACACGTTCTAATTATTAAAACGAAACGCCTGCATTTTGTCCTTTTGTTTGTTTGTTTTTCATGCATACAATTGAAAAACATTGTGTTTCAATAACTTTGTTTCGTTCAACATAAACATTTGGCATTGTGACCAATAGATTGGAGCATTAACAATAGAAATAAACTCAGGAATAAATTTAAATGTTTGTTAATTTTATTTGCTTTGTTGCTGCAGCTGAGGTTCATTTAATGATACTAACACATTTATCTACTAAGCGCATTTCAACGTATATGACTGATTATTAAGATATAAATAAATATGTTAAGCATCTATAATATATTTTGCATATCTATAATGATAACCTCGGAATAAAATAGTAATTACCAGTTGGTAATGTGCGATATGGGGGTGAGGTGATCGATGTTTTCGGCGATCCCACATTGGTCCTGGCCTCAACAGATATTGTGTAATTCCAAAACTCTTCCAGGCCATCAGCAAGCAACATTGTGTTTTCATAACCTGCAAGAACAATTTTCACTGTATCTTAACGTTAGCAAGTTCAATTTGGTAATATGATTTTGCTAAAGTTGATAGTTCGTAAAGAACTACACAAAATAGCTTAATTAAGTATTGAACATAATTATTATAGTGAACGTGACTTGTGTACATTTACACTGTACATAAAATATGTTATAGTTGATTTTAAAACAAAGATATATGCCATAATCCTCTATGAAACAGTTTTTCATGATGACACTGTGTTTTCACCTTTGACTGTAAATGCCTTAGATGGTGCACCCTCATTGGCTGTAAGGTAGACTGTGTATGTGACCTGCCCGGGTCGAGGACCAATGAGACTCCAAGACACATTTAGGGATGTTATCTGAATGACTATTTCTGGGTTTATCTCTGGGGGTGCTTGGGGCTCTGAAAATAGTAATAAGCATTAAACAACGTACTTAACAACTATTGTTTACCGTGACTGTTTACAGAATCATAAAATATAATAATGTTTTTGTATAGGACACATAGATCTACGAAGCAATAATACATTTGTTTGTTCAAAATCAGGTTATGATTTATTAGACACATTAAATAGGTATACATACCTTCTTCAAGTGTCAGTGTCAAATTATAAGCAGGATGTCCTAGTCCAACATTGCTGATAACAACAATAGAGACAGTGTAGTTTGTGTCTGGGTTCAAGCCATCAATATTGTGACTGTGATTTGCACGCACTGCTGAATGTGTCTGGGGTACTGATTTTGTTGAGGTTGCTGGACAACGATTAGTAAGATGTTGCTAGAATGGAGATAAATACTGTTTATGAGAAGTGAAATTCAAAAACATACTGGACAGAGCATCATGTATCATAAAATTACTTTTGAGAACACATTTATTGACATTTAAATTTAAAACATAAGTGGATAAAAGACACAACTTGTTAATGCAAATTTAACGTTATTAATACTTTTGTCATATTATTGTGTTTTCTGCATTTTTTGTTTGATGTGAAGTACAACCTTATCACGCTATACTTGTGTTGAAATAAATGCACCTTAAAATAACACGTAGGCCATTTTATTACTAACTGCAATGACAACAATTTATTTTTAGTCCAAATAAGGAACACTTTTTCTGCAATTAAAAAAGTACATTGAAATGTGTCCATGGTACATGGGAGTCATTATAAATATATGATGGACACATAACTAACATTTGACTCCCAAGTATGGCAACCTTGAATATAGGGATATCAAATTAAAATACGAAGGTGTGCAAGTTTACATGCACACGTGTAATCGTATTAATGCTTATGGCTCAAGCAAAAAAGCCTGTCTTGCACAGCTACACTTAATATAATGTAGCTCACGTGTGCGAACTTTTATTTCAATAGCATAAGAAATACGCCATATGTAAAGTTAAGTTTTATTTAAAACTGCTGAAAATGAACATTCTATGTATATGTATGCATACGTTTCTTTTTTTTATACTTGCTTATAACATAATTCTAGTACAAATCTTCATAATGGATTGTTACTATCTAATTAAAAGTTTAAAATAATGTTTTCAACTTGTTTATAACCTGATATGTCTTTATCTTGCAACCAAATCTGTTTAAATTATAACCATAACTAAGAAATTATTCCTACAATGTACTTCCATATATATGGTAAACTGCTAAATATAATTATTAATGGATTATAAAATATTAGCGAACATTGCTTGTATTGAACGTGTGGCCCGTAAATGTGACCGTTTTTGTTACCAGGCATTACTTTGAAAAACTAAATAGATTCAGTAAATGCTAAATATCAGTAACCTCTACGGACTGTGTTGCCTGAGATTGCGGGTTCAAATCCCAGATCTTGTCATTAAATAATTTCATTTCTTGTGCAATGCTACTTTATTTAGTGAACTCAAATAAGCAAAAGTTTGTGACCAATTATAAGGGTATCAGGATGTAGACATATCATCTTAAATGACATATTGAGACATAGATTTTTATTACGTTAACAATTAAATAAATTAAATTGATATTGATCAAATTAAAGTCAAATGAAGGCTTTCAAAACTGTCAAATGGCAACAATTTTCTTTTTAGATATCTGTTGGTGACAAAACAGTGTTTTTATGGTAAAAACACATTATTTTTCGTAAGAAAATATCAAGCCAATATATCGATATTTTAAATTGTGTATCGATATATCGATATTTAAACATGTGTATCGATATATCGATAACGCTCAAATTATTAACAGCCCTAGTTAATACTCACATTTATCATGTTTCGTTGATCACAGTCATTGCATCTCACGATCAGCTCCTTAAAACAACTGTCTCCCGCATCAACTTGCACGATGTACCCAAGGTTCTCAGAGCTGTAGATTTGAGCCGGTTCTGACCATTGAACAGTAAAGCGGCGACTTTCTACATTACTGATGAGTACACTTTGAGGTTTCTCTGCCACTAAAAATCAAAACAAAACTATATGTGCTTTTGATGTTAATTTTAATGATTTAATGCTCATTTGACATGGCAAAACTGCTGTCAATTTTAATACATAAATACAATTTTTAAATTCAGAAATACATCAGATTAAAGCATTAGTTTTTCTTCCATTTCTATACTTACTTTTTGCTTTCGTTGTACAGTAACTTTGCAAACTAACAGATGAGATCGAAATATATCGCTCATTCTGTGTCTTAACAAGAAACTTGTAATTGGTTCCTGAAAGAAGGTTTAAAACAAAAATAAAGTGCAATACAAATACATGTCACAAGCAATGCAACAGACTTTTCATGCAATACTTTGTGGCTTTCCCAATGTTAACCTCTGTTCCCAGTGGTCCAAGGAAGAACCAATTATCAAATGTTATAAACAATAAACTATTTTCCATATGCCTTTCTAAGAATCATATAAAGGTGTGCTGTGTAGGGATTTTTTGGACACTTGCTTTAATGCAGTAGTTATAAACAATTATAAAGAAAATGACAAATGACTGGTGCACTTTTAATTTAATTTTCAATCATAAATAAAACGCATTTGAAAACAGTCTGTCAGTTAACCAGTGAACACCCAAGTAGCAAACCAAAACATTACATTTAATCAAATTTGACTGTGAAAACACTTTTGCATGTTGTGCTTGTTGTTAATACCGTCCTTTTATTACTATTAAAGACGTTTGATTGTTATGAATGTTATTGTTAACTTATGATTTTAACTCTAGTAACAGATTTCTGACATCTTTGTTTATGTTCAAAAATTGTTCATAAATGCGTTTTAGCGCACACATTTTACAATATTAAGCCCTTTAAAAACAATATCACTGGATTGTTAAGCAAATCCTTTAACAACAAATGAATTAAAAGGCAGCTTAATTTGTTGAGCCATAAAAGGTTCAAATTAACATCAGAGTTTTTGCAACACAAAATAATTGTTACATACTGACAAATTTGTTTATGGAAAAAACATATTCAAAATATACATTGAAAGTGCATTAAAATTTTAAATCATTTAATTCATTACCTGGACTTAAACCATGAACATCAAATGTAGTACTGGTGGAGTTTGTGTTTATGATGGCTACTTCGTTGTCAAGCGTGTCAATCACAGTCATAATGTACTGTATGATTTCTCCATTTGGATACATTGGAGCATTCCAGGACAGAGTAATGTACTCATCATACAAAGCTGCACAGGTCACCCCGGTTGGTGGGTCTGGCGCTGAAGTAAATAAACATATATTTGTGTAAATGTGTGTTTGTCAGATGTTTCCATCATTTTTTTTACATGACCAGGAATAGTCACATAACCAGTCAAGTAAATACCAATGTTATTCAAACTGAATATAAAATTATAAATACATTTTGTTCTGCACATAAACAGTAAGTTACCTTGTACAACAGTTTTGAAGGTTGTCTGAAAGACATCACTTAACACATAGTTGCCGCCATCAAATGTCTGACTTCTTGACTCGACCTTCACTGTGTATGTGTAACCATTCTTCATGTCGCTGAAGTAGACCACTTGCTGTGTGTCAGAAACACCCTGGTAATATGCTTTCCGTGTCTCACCATCCAGTACCTCAACATCATAGCCTGACGCCACACCACTAGATGGCGCACTCCATGTGAGTGTTATGGACTGATCCCTGGCATCCAGATCGCTAGTTCCAAAACTAGTAGGTTGGGCTGGCTCTGTGAAGACAAATTGTTACACAGCATGTTATTTGCTACTTTCGTTGTTACTTATAACTTTTTGGTAACAGAAAAGTAACATAATAAAGTGCAAAACATGGACTTTATTATTACATGTATTAAGTTTATTATTTAGTAATTAATTAATCAAATACTTTTGATACAAAACAACTAACTTGTTGCCTGATCTTTATTCACAGATGTAAACCGCACTTGTCCCTGTTCCGTCCATGTGTTCACAGACTTCACAAATACACGGTAGCTAACACCTGGTGTCAGACCCATGATCGTGGTGGAAGCTGAAGTTAGATTGTTTGGGATTTCAACCTTTGCACTGTTGTCGTTTCGCTGCCAGTCAACTTTGTAGTAGTTAATAAATCCATCTTTTCCCTGTGGTGGAGTCCATGATACAATCATGGAATCACCAACAATATTTGTAAAGGTCACGCCAGTAACTTGCAACTGAGATACTGAAAGAAAAAAATATTCAAAAAACACAAACAAGTTTTTTTTATTTTATAGCAATTCTCAAAAAGTATTTTATGAAGCAATTACTTTTCGCAAATGTTAAAATTTTACATTTTTTTAGAATATGGCCAGGGTCTTTCTCACAAAATTATCAGGTAATATCCAAAATTTGCCTAGTAACTTAAGTCAACCTACATTCTAAGTGTTACCAGTACTGTTTGCCAGTTTTTGTTCGAGCTTTTTTGTCAACACTAAGGAATGAATATGTGATTCTTAATTTCTAAGAGATTGATTATAATGATGCATACCTGGCTGACAGTTACCACCAAGTGTGAATCCATTGTCATCATAATGTGTTGAATCACATGTACATTTCCCTGGACAGTAGGCAGCCTGGTCTGAACACTCTGTCTGCACAGTACAAGTTTCCCCAAGCTTTTTGTCTAAAAACAAATGAAACATCATCCCTTTAAATCATCCTTGAGTATTTTATCAATGTTTTTTCCTTCTTCTATTTATTTTTTCTTGTGATACTAATATCACAAGTAACAACCTTGCTTTTTTGTATAAAACTGTAAATAGGTAATATTATCTCTAAGAAATGTAATATTAAATCAAATACACGAGGTTGTTTATCAACACTGTGGGTCAGAATGAGTAAATACAAATGTTCATGCAAGGAAAACAAATGATAAACACGTAACTTACTTGCAACACATACACCATTCTCCTCGTGGTACCCAGGTATACACTGGCATGTAGACGAGGAAACAGTTCCAGAACAGATGGCTTTATCATCCACACACTGGTAACGGTTTGAAATATGGTTTGCATTGCAGGCAGCATTCAATGCAATCTCTGTAGCAATAACAACAAAATCTCAATCTCAACACCAATTTAGTTTCAGAAGTTTAGTGTTTTCTCATGGTTCCCTGTCACACACTGGCAGTGGGATAAAAAAAGACTTTCCAAACCTGTAGATGGCTCTATCGTCTACACTGAGATTGTTGGAAAAATAGTTTCCAAATTGCAGATAGTACTGTGCTTATATATTTGATAATCAGTATGACAGGTTTACTCCAATCTCATTATAAACAACGACTGCACTAGAAAATGTTGTAAACACAACATCAAGGCTCTAGGCCTTGTAGATTTTTAAGATTTCCCTATATACATTTTTTGTAACTCTATATAAAACTGATAGGCCCCCAGCGGAGTCTCTTTTTACCCTTGGGGTATAATCTTTGTAGAGAACCAATAGATGATATAACATACTAAATATCAAAACTCTAGTCTGGTATTTTTCCTAAATAACTATTTGTAAAACTAATGAGTCCACTTTTGGCCTTAGGAGAAAAATTTCAACAATCTTTTTGGAGGACCAATATATGATGTTACATACATGTATATATGGGCCTTGTAGTTTAAGACAAGAAGAATGTTAAAAATTGCATTTCGAAAACCTATTTTTAACCATGTTACCTACTTATGCAACCAATTGAAACCATTTGAACAATTTTTGTAGGGGACCACCCACGGATCACAGTCAAATTTCTATTAGCGGTTTAGGCGAAGTCGTTCGAAGTTAACCTCATATAATTCTATGTAAAATTGTGATCCCAGAGCCAGGGTCAATTTTTATCCAAGGGGCATAATTTAAACGACTTTGGTCATGTTATATACCAAATATGAAAGCTCCGAGCCTTTTAGTTACGGACAAGAAGGTTTTTGAAAATTGCATTTTTTTTACCTGCAACTAACTGGAAAAGTTTGTACAACTTTGGTAGTTGACCACTTTGGGATCATTCCTGTGAAGTTTGATAAAAAAACCAATAAGCGGTTTCAGAGGAGATGTTTAAGTAACTAGAGAGCCCATAGGGCCCTGGGGCGCTCACCTGAGGAAAACGTCAAAGGTCACAATAGAGCCATTTACAGAGGACCAATTATGTTGTACACCAAATATCAAGGCTCTAGTAGATTGAGACAAAAAATTATGATTCAATGTAAAATTGTAACCCCCGAGGCGGAATCTATTTTGACCCCGGGGCATAATTTGAACAATTCTGGTAGAGGACCATTAGATAACGTTATATACAAATATAAAAGCTCTGGGCCTTTTAGTTTTAGACAAGATTTTTAAATTGCATTTAAAAACCTTTTTTGTGACATACTTATGCAACCAATCACAACTATTTAAACAATTTCGGTAGAAGACCACCCAGGGACCACTCCCCATTCCTTTGAACTTTTTCCTTATATAATTCAATGTAAAATTGGCACCTCCGGGGCGGGGTCAATTTTGACCCAAGGGGCATATTTTAAACAATTTGGGTAGAGGACCTCTAGATAATGCTATATACTAAATATGAAAGCTCTGGGCCTTGTAGTTTCAAACAAGAAGATTTTTAAAAATTGCATTTTGAAAACCTATTTTTTGACCCATGGACCTACTTATGCAACCAACTGGAATGGTTTGAACAATTTTGGTGAGGACCACACAGGGATCATTCCTGTGAAATTTTGTCAAAATCCAATGAGTGGTTTCAGAGGAGAAGTTGTTTAAAGAAATTGTTGACGGACGGACGCACGTACGGACGCACGCACAGACGATGGACAATGGGCCATCACAAAAGCTCACCTTGAGGACAACACAGTGCAGTGACATAATTGGCATGGCTTTGTCAAAGACTAAATGTTTGTTGTGGCATATTATAAAACTGGTCTCCTACTTAAGGTGGCAGCTCAATACAGACCAGGTCAGACCATGGTTTTATGTACACATACACAACTTGCCAAGAGACTCCACGTCACATGTTCTTGTTCTAATCTTTAAAAAAATTCACAGACAAATTAACCAAAATCAAGTCAGATTCCTGGATCCTTACTCTGCCAACAATTCTCCGTTGTCATTTTTGTTCTAATTCTAAAACTCCCTTTACACAATTTTGAGACAGATTAAAGTAAAAACAAGTTTGCATTCCAGTGCCTTACTCATCTGACAAGTTCCTCCTGTCTGTCCACCATTGGTGTCATAGTAGCCTGTGCTGCAGACACACACACTTCCGGTACAGGCCGAGTTGGCAGTTTGAGATGTGCAGTCCAGGTGCGTTGAACACGACTCACCAAGCTGCTTCTCTGGTTGGTACAAGAAGTGTGTCATTATAGAAGATAAGCTAATGTACAAACTATTTTATCTTATTTTGTTGATAGAACTACACTGAAACAAAAAAGTTTAAGGAAAAAGCAAGGTTGCAAAAAACTAAGTTTTATTCTATTCTAAAGTCATCATTATGACAGTTTCAAGTAAAATTATCATATTTTGTGAAAAAATGACTTTGCAAAACGCAATTAAGTTCATTACATGGGCGCCGCCCTTTTGACCGTGTCACATGACTAAAACCCAGCAAACATTTGATGTTGTACCAACGTTGGCCCAACGTCGGACCCTAACGTTAGGTTAACGTTGGATTCTGCAAACTTTTGCGTCGTCATATAACGTTGGACCCCAACGTTGAGCCAACGT
>Ga0224511_10004246_pt1 | contig 10752 bp, 6 predicted proteins | sample SF_May12_sed_USG_2_FD_169988 | JGI IMG/M metagenome (GOLD analysis project Ga0224511, IMG submission 169988) | Sediment microbial communities from San Francisco Bay, California, United States - SF_May12_sed_USGS_8_1 | ecosystem: Environmental > Aquatic > Marine > Sediment | place: USA... | reverse complement strand
AATTATTGAATTTGGTTTTTAAAACAATATATTACTTCAATCAAAGGTGGCACAAAATCTTTGCTTTGCTGAACTTCATATGTATGTATATTTTTAACATAATTTTAATTCCTTTTCCGTTGCCAATGTTGGCATCGATTTACTATTTATTTTGTAATACATATGACCTCGTGAATACTAACTACTATGGCAAAACCCTCCAAGACCTTCCAACAAATCTGCGTTCAACTCAATAACAACTCTTGTCATTTTAATTCATTATTTTTAGTCGGAAACTTAGTGGCGAAGAAGAAGCGATACATATGCATTTTAGTCATAAGCTTAATGTTTTTGTTGTTAAATAAGTGTGTTTTCACATGCAATATTAGCAGTACAAAACATTTTCATCCATTCTAAATGTTTATTAAATGGTTGGAGGCTGATCGTGGTCAATCGTGGATGATCTTGACTGATCATTGGCGGACGAATCGCTAATCTTGTTATTGACTTAACAATGTCAAAGACTAGATCGGGTCTCGAGTTCGATTCCCGTCTCACACAACTAAAATACATTAAAATACATTTGTACTGACTGTTCCTAGGTAGGTATGCTCAATTGTAACAGAGTTATACACTCGAGACTTTAAAGAACATGGTTTGTCATTTGTGGTTGGCCCTCCAGAATCTTAAACTATCCGTCATCAACACCAAAACATTCCTTTCCGTATAGGAGTGTCCAAGTGTTTTTATTTTTTTTTACTTGATGAAATAGTCTGTTTGACATGGCCAAAGAAACCTAATTAAGACATACATTATATGTTCTTGTATTCAGAAAGCAGTTTAAAGTCACCAGAGCACGGTTTAACATCGGAAAAAATCTTAACTATCTCTAAAAGTCTAAATAACTGCATAATAGAGCATAAACAATAGGTACCATGTTCTAGTTTTTGAAGAAAAATGTGCACAAACCAGGATATTTCCAATATACCATTTATTATGAGGGGAAATCATTTTCTTGTCTGTGGACACAAAATGGATTTACCTCATATAACATGCATTTTTTATCTTTTAAAATATGTAGTTAATTTTTTTTAGATCATATTTTAAGATAAGTACTTTACTACTTTTTAACCCGATTTTCTGTGCTCTAGCTCCTTTAATTAAATTAAGGAAGACATGTGCATTTCAATACTACCCTAAACAAATGCATTAATAATCTCTTCATATCTCATGTCGACATTTTGTTCGTCCCCAATTTGGATTGACTGGTTCCTTCATCGGAAATGTCATAGACGCCATTTAACACTATTTAGTTGAAACCCGTTTTAGAATACGTTGTCCTGTTTTATGGACTTGGCAGTTTATATCATCGCCAACTTTGCTTCTTCAGTCAGTAGGATTTCAAAGACTGTGATGATAATGATTTAAACAAACACTATCCGAGACAAATCAATTGAATCTAAAGACAATATAGTGTGATGGAAATCTTCTCTTCTTTATTAATGATTTACATATCAACCTACAATATTTGAAGGTTGTTTGGGTTGTTTTTACCGGTATTAAAGGCAACAAAGCATACTTTGGGCATACAAATGGAACAAAACAAAATTATTCCAAAAATCTAAATAAATGCATAATAAAACTTAACGTTAGGTAACATTTGCTAGTTTTGATGCAATGTGTACACAAACCAGGACATTTTCAAATACCCCATTGATGGAGGGAAAATTATATTCTTGTCCATGGGACAAAAAATAGATTTACCTCAGTTTCCATGCATTTTGCATGTTTTTAAGACTCATGTCATACTTTGTTAAAGGGTCAGAAATTCAACATGAAATTGCTTGACTAACAGTATTGTATTAATTATATTTTAGATAAGTATTTTCCAATCCGAAACTCTTTGCTCTAGTCCCCTTAACACTGCTGAAAGTCAACACATTCACACGTGACCAGACAGTGGAAATCGAGATGCAATTAACAGAAAATTAGAGTGCGAAGATGTATGATAATTTAAAAGAAATGCGATTATATGTCCACCGACACTTTTATATAGTATGTATGCTAAATGCATACATGTGCAATATGATGTGACAGGGGCTTTACATAAATACGCGTTCTTCTAATTAAGTTTATTATTGTTGTCATGGGGGCACTTATCTTGAATCATTTATTTCCCTTTTTTACGTTGATTTCTAAAACATAGATTGATTTTATTTTTTTCTTAAAAGGCAATTTGTTAAATTGTTCAACAAAAAATTAACAACAATTCTACAAATACCACCTTTTCCACAACTGGAGTGGTATCCCGTAAACATATTAATTTAAACAAATCACTTATCTTGAAACTCTCTTGAGTCTTAATAAATATCCGTATGTCGTGTAACCGTTTACAGACGGCTACACCAAAAGAAAAATACAACTAAAACACAACAGCTATGAAGTACAACATATCAAAGATTAAATAAAATCATAGTTATATTCCATTTATCCCCAAGTTTCATTAACCATCGATAAGTCTCTATTAGTTGCTAGACTTTTGCATGCCATAAAATGCCATCTAATTTTCAAATGAAAAACAACTTCATTTTCGTTTTGTTTCATAGCAACAAACGTGTCTGGTTCTATTTATCATCAAAGACATTTTGTTCCCTATAACCTTTATCGGTCACAACTGATGTACTAACAATTGCTTTATCCTTCACATAAATATGCGTGCTTCTAATTAATTTTGTTTATATTGCCATGAGGACACTTATCTTGAATCATTCATTCCCCTTGATTTCGTTGATTTCTAAAACATCGATTGATTTTCATCTTTCTCTTGAAATATATATTGGTTAAATTGTTCACCAGAAAATTAACAACATTTCTACAAATACCACATTTTTCACAACTGGAGTGGCATAAATAATTATATAAATATTTGTTGTTGATTGAAAAAATATATATATTGCACGTTATGGTAATCAAAGAGGCAACACGAAACACAAATGCACTGATAATCAGAAAGTATATGTTACTTTTTTCTGTTATAAATACATACTTTTTATCATTACCTCTCATGTTTAAAGTGAAATGTATAATTCTTTTATTTGATCGTTGGAATATAAACTTAGGTATACTTCTAAGCATAATGTTACCTTTGTGTATTATTATTTTTATATCAAGATATTGGTTCAGCGTATTTAAGGAGTTGTTGGTGGAGTGAATTTCTCTGAATTCGAAAACATATGTCAATCTCAGTATGAATGCTATTGTACAATATGAAGAAACATACATATGTTTCCTTGCTCAGAACGAGAGTTTGTTGTAGCTAATACTTGAATGTATTTGTACAAAATGTTTTTTCTGTATTTTAATACAAACACATGTTGATATTAAACTTAACAGTGTTAGTATTATGCCATTAACACATAGTTTCTTAAGTTTAATCGTTGCAACGTTGTCTGAATTTAACAAATAATTTACATATGTTTACACGAATTTCTATCTTATTTGAAAAATTAAGATACAAATTCATGATGTGTTTCAATGCACCAAAACACTTTGGTAATAAGAAAATATAAATTTTCGAAAACTTTCTATTTTTCCGACGACACAAGGCTGCAAAGGAGTCCCTTAAAGGACTGGCCCTTAGTCCTTAGGGCTTTATCAAATATCTAGATATTTAAGCATTTGTGACAAGGACGAAAGTTTAATGTAAAATAAAACTACAACAGCAATTATTGGCATTTTTAAACACTAATCATGCCGCAGACATTTTCAATGTTTTGCGTACAATAATTTCTCTTCATTCCATCGTATCAATAAGATGATGCAGTTTTTACAAATGAAAATCTTACTTGAAGCAGCTTCGAAGCGTATTGCCTTACTTAGCCGGGCACTTATGCATTTATTAAGACTTTTGCTGTCAATGCTGTTTAGATACTATCACACAGACACAATCAGAGAAAAGAAAGCCAAGGCGTGCTTATTTCATTCATTTGCAAGGAAGTACACTCACTATGAATGAAACGAGCTGTTTCGTTATACAGAAAAGAAATATGGTTCATAAACCGTAACGCATAACAACGTGAAGGCATTATAAAAATAATTTGGAATGCGTTTAATGTTGTAAATGAATGGGAGAAACATATTTTTTTAATAGATTTGGGCGCTTGAATACTACTCTGGCAAATATAAGATATACTCATTTTAATTAATACATTTTAGTCAGAAACTTAGCGGCGAAGGAGAAGAAGCGAATAACTATGCAAATCAATATGCGTTTTAGTCATCAGCTTTTGTTTTTGTTGTTAAGAAAGGTTTGGTTTAACATCAGGTTTAGCAGTACAAAATATTTACATTTATATTAACTGTTAATGAAATGGTCGGAGGCTGGTCGTCGTCAATCGTGGATAATCGCCGGTCAAACTTTATAAGATGGACAAGCAATAACTTTACATCAAAAGAAAGGCGAACATAACCAATCATTGGCGGACCAATAGCTAATCTTGTGATTGACCACACAATGTCAAATAATGTAGTAAAATATTATTTTATCTATGTATTGTATGATAATTAAAAAGTAGGATTACGCACCTGGACAGTTATCAGTCTTGAGTAGGTTGTCTAGGAATATTTGCCTAGAAATATCTTATTTTATTTATTTAAAATGATAATCCAGAATTTCAGTGCTAAGACATAAACAGAGTTTAAAAAAATGATTAATAAGTAAAATAAGGGGAAAAGGCAACTGTAAACAATTTGTTTAGATAAAGATGTTCTCATGTGATATGGGATGGGCATTGGGCAGCAGGATTGGATGCATAACTAAAAAAATATAAACTTATAAATATATAAAGAAAATAAATAATCAGCTATCACTTCATTAGCAGTGTCCTTGCTAGTTTTATTTAATATCAAATCTTAAAGTAGGACAAAGCATACTTGAAAAGTTATTAGCTGGAATTGTATGTTGTTGTTTTTAATCAACCCCCAAAACCTGAACTTCCACAAACAGATGCATTCATAATTATAGTAGTGTTTTGTTTATATTTCATTGTTGGCCTATCAAGAAAATATTAGTATTCTGAACTTAGTTTTTAGTAATGAAATCAGAATGAGCATTTTTATTAAAAATCGTGCATATAATTGACAAAGATTCATTCTCAGCATGCTTAAAATTATCCAGTTGTAAACATGTATGCACTGTATCCTGAAACTGCCAGGTGCTAACAAAACTAATGTATGTATGCAGGGCTCTGTGGATGTTACAAGTGAAGAGGCAATTTTTGTAAATAATTTGTCAAACATAATTCTGTGTCAAGATGTACAAAGCTTATGCTACGGCTAAAATTATTTCATTTTGTAAATATGTCTTTTCATTGCTACAGAAGAGCGTTTCTCAAAACAATTCATGTGTCCTCTTCAACTGAATAGAGACTGGAGTACTTCATCGTCTTTAAACTTTAAACAAATTTCCATTTTTGTTTTTTGCAAAAAGAGCCTACAACATTACCAACACTATACTTACTTTGCAATCTGAGATAATCATCCATTTGTCATCAAGCAAGTCTGTTTTTCATGCAGAAAACATCCATGACCCTGACTTGTCAACATTATTTTGACAGGAAGTAAACCACGCAAAGGGAATAACTATTTATTCTGTACAGGTTACACACGCATAAATTTATTTAAAAATGGTAAAACACAGTTGTCTTCTAAATTTTCTTTTTTCTTTTACAGTTGATTTTTACAGTTGATTTACATCAATTACTTTCTAATTGAAATTTAATTGCAGATGCAAAAATGACGTCAACTTTAAACTCGTGTTTTGACGCTACGTCATTTACCCCCAGTAGACCCGTTTTCGCTGTCCCTGACACAAATATCAAGAGATTAAGCGTTTGTGACAAGGACGAAAGTTTAATGTAAAGAAAATTACAACAGCAATTATTGGCATTTTAAACACTATTCATGCCGCAGACATTTACAATGTTCTGCGTACAATACCTTCTCCCTCATTCCATCGTATCAATAAGATAATGTATTTTACAAATGTAAATCTGACATGAGGCAGCTTTGAAGAACGTTGCCTTACTTAGCCGGGCACTAATGCATTTTATTAAGACATTTGGTGCCAATGCTGTTTAGGTAATGTCACACAGACACAATCGGAGAAAAGAAAGAAAAGGCGTGCTTATTTCATTCATTTGCAAGGAAGTACACTCACTATGAATGAAACGAGCTGTTTCGTTATACAGAAAAGAAATATGGTTCATATACCGTATCGCATAATAACGTGAAGGCATTATAAATTAAATTGGAATGCGTTTAATGTTGTAAATGAATGGGAGAAATACTTGCGAAACAGCAATAAACAGCGGTGTAATTGCAAATTAATAGCTCATGTAAAATGCTCACGTTTTTTCAACACATGCGCGATAATGCCTCGGAAAAAACTGTTGACTTATAAAATGTGTGTTTTATGTTCAGGAAATTATAATTGATGACTTCGTTGATAACTGAATAACGCATGAGTAAAAGTAGGTCTTGAGATGTAATAGAATTTAAAAAAAGTTCATGCCACAATGTTTTAGGAATCTTTGAAAAAGAATACTGTTTGTTAGCAGAATGGGAAATCAACGCAAGACCACCACATGCATTATATTAGAAATACTTTATTTTGTGTAATGGCTTATTCTATTTCGCTACATGAGTTTATTGGTTTCCCGAGCTTTGTGAAGTTATTTTACTATTAATAAAGTAAATTTGTACAAATAAGCATTATTTGATTATCCATATAATCCTGATCTTCTACAATAAATATGTGAGGCTTTTAATTTGATAAAATGATAAAATTTAATTTATTAAAATATATTGCTTTAAGCTAAGGTGGCAAGAATCTACGATTGGCTCATCTTAATATCCGGAAACGAACTTCCAGTAATCATAAACATGTATTATATATTGTAAGAAACATAAATAAAACGTCTATGTGCAAAAACATTTTAAATAATTTTACAAACTTAAATATGCAACACAGAGAGGCAAATACATGTACATATTTAATAAACAAGAGCTATTTTAAAGTAAAGTCGGCGCTGAATTTGAGTAAATGGTTTGAATGTAAATTTAATTTTATTTTTTTAAATTAAACTACGGTCATGAGAGGTTTTGACCCATGCGAGTTGGCATGCAAAAGAATATTTTTTTCAAACGCGCTTATTTACTGCGCTACAGCTTGAGTAAAACATTGACGCCTCCTATAGTGTATTTACGGCTAACTACTGTAATCGTACCTGGAATCACATGATCTCTATCCTACAATAGCTTGGTACACTGCGTTCTAATGTTGGACTTCTGATAATTTACAACAACAGACAACGCCTACACACAAACAGCATGAATCAGTTATGAAAAATACAAATTTGGATTTAAAGAAAGTACACTTTTCGTCGTGTAAACGCAAAGTCGTAAGAACCTTTATTAAGAAGTCTGATTACCTACTGAGACCGTGATAATTTATCCAATGTAAGTTCTAATAATTGAACACTAGACATATAAACGACTGCTATGAATATTGATTTGCAGTGTACGTATTAGATTTCAAGTAATCCCAGCGTTTGTTTTTTAATTCATATGATATGCATTTTCTCTTACAACGTTTCTCATTGGCCAAAGAACAAGTTAACCCCTGGGTCAAATGCGAGCCTAGACACTACGTTACAAATGTTTTCCATAACATTTAGGTTGCGTACTATTTAACATATGCTTATGTTTGTGCATACACTTCTAAACCATTGTTTTGCCACTCAATGTATATTGCATTTTATGTTGCAAATAATTTAAGCCACCAGACAGTATTTTTATCTGCTAAGTATTCTTAACATAATGTTTTTTTTCTGTTGCTAGTTTTGGCATATACCCACCAAATCATTTTAATTAATAAATTTTAGTGAGAAACTTAGCGGCGAAGGAGAAGAAGCGAATAGCTATGCAAATCAATAGGCATTTTAGTCATCATCTTAATGTTTTCGTTGTTGTAAAAGGTTTGGTTAAACATCAGGTTTAGCAGTACAAAATATTTACATTGATATTAACGATGAAATGGTCGGAGGCTGGTCGTCGTTAATCGTGGATAATCGCCGGTCAAACTTTATAAGATGGACAAGCAATAACTTTACATCAAAAGGAAGGCGAACATAACCAATCATTGGCGGACCAATCGCTAATCTTGTGATTGACTTAACAATGTCAAAGAAAGTAGTTGAAACCACAAAATACTATATTGGGTCTCTAGTTCGATTCCCGGTTCACACAGCTAAAATACATTAAAAGAAATTTGTACTGACTTTTCCTAGGTAAGTATACTCAATTGTATCAGTGTTACACATGGTTTGTCATTTGTGGTTGGCCCTTCAGAATCTTAAACTATCCGTCAGTTGACACAAAAAATAACAACAATTTCCTAATAGGAGTACCTGAGTGTGTTATTATTATTTCACTTGATGAACTATTCTGTTTTACATGGCCAAAGAAATCTGATTAAGACGTAATAGGTACTATGTTCTTGTATTTGGAATGCAGTTTAATTAGGGAAGACATGCACAGTTCAATACTACCCTTAACAAATGCATTAATAATCTCTTTATATACAATCCGACATTTTGTTCGTCCTCACTTAGGATTGACTGGTTCCTTTATCGGAAATGTCATAGACGCCATTTAACATTATTTAATTGAAACCCGTTTTAGAATACGGTGTCCTCTTTTATGGACAAAACAGTTTGTATCATTGACAAACTTGCTTCAACAGTCAGTAGGATTTCAAATGCTGTGATGAAAAGGATTTAAACAAACACTATTCGAGACAAAACAATTATATCTAAAGACAATATAGTGTGTTTTTATGAAAATCTGCACTTCTTCCTTACTGAATTGCATATCAATCTGTTTGAAGGTTGTTTGGGGTGTTTTTACCGGTTTTAAAGGCAACAGAGCACACTTTGGGCATACAGATGGAACAAAACTAAAGTATTCCAAAATCTTAATTACTGCATAATAAAAGATAAATATTAGGTAACATTTGCTAGTTTTGATGAAATTTGTACACAAACCAGGACATTTTCCAATAAACCATTAATGAAGGGAAAATTATTTTCTTGTCTATGGGACACAAATTAGGTTTATCCCAGTTTTCATGCATTTTGCATGTTTTAAGAATGTTGTCATACTATGTTAAAGGGTCAAGGATTCATCATGAAATTTCTTGACTGACACTAGTGTATTATTTATATTTTTAGATAGCTATTTTCCGATCCAAAACTCTACGCTCTAGTCCCCTTAACACTGCGAAAAGTTTACATATTCACTCTTGACCAGACAGCGGAAATCGAGATGCAATTACCAGAAAATTAGAATGCGAAGATGTATGATAATTTAAAAGAAATGCCATTATATGTCTACCGACCTTTTTATATAGTATGTATGCTAAATGCATACATGTTCAATGTCGGATTTAATGCAAGCAAGCGAGTGACAGACGTACAAAACATATTTAATGTGACCCGGATGGAATCGAAGTCAATAGCTCATATCATGCAGACTATGAATTATATCTGAACCGTCAATCTAGGTTATTGTCAAATGTAAAGCAAGGATCAAATGCAAATGAATGTAAAGCAAATAGTTTTACGTGTCGCTTTGTACAAACGCCTAACATATATCAAACTAACATATAAATCTGAACAAAACACATTTTAAGGAATGAAATAGCCGCTTTCTCCGTTATTTTGTTCTGATGATGATTTCTTTACTTGGATCTTTAAAAGGGAAAGCTATTGCACGCCGAAACTTGGATTCTATACCCGCTGATATAAAACTGCAAATATGTTTTATGTTAAACGAAATTAATGTACACATCTGTATACAGTAATAAATGTCTTATATTGCACAGTATTTCTGCATATTACTTACTAATTATATAAATGATTACAACGCAACACTTCCGTATGCTTTTTATACGCCCGAAGTAAAACTTCGGACGTATTATGGTATGGCCTCCGTCTGTCTGTCCGTCCGTCCGTCTGTCCGTCTGTCCGTCTGTCTGTCCGTCCGTTAGCCACATCATGTCCGCTCAATATCTTGAAAAGTTTATGAGTGACAGTCATGGTACTTGGTATGAAGATTGGTCATGGTCAGTAGATGACCCCTATAAATTTTGAGGTCACTAGGTCAAAGGTCATGGTCACAGTACCATTTAATGCAAAAACCATGTCCGCTTAATATCTTGAAAAGTTTATAAGTGACAGTCATGGTACTTGGTATGAAGATTGGTCATGGTCAGTAGATGACCCCTATAAATTTTGAGGTCATTAGGTCAAAGGTCAAGGTCACAGTACCATTAAATGCAAAAACCATGTCCGCTCAATATCTTAAAAAGTTTATGAGTGACAGTAATGGTACTTGGTAGGAAGATTGGTCATAGTCAGTAGATGACCCCTATAAATTTTGAGGTCACTAGATCAAAGGTCAAGGTCATAGTACCATTTAATGCAAAAACCATGTCAGCTCAATATCTTAAAAAGTTTATGAGTGACAGTCATGGTACTTTGTAGGAAAATTGGTCATGGTCAGTAGATGACCCCTATAAATTTTGAGGTCATTAGGTCAAAGGTCAAGGTCACAGTACCATTTAATGCAAAAACCATGTCTGCTCAATATCTTGAAAAGTTTATGAGTGACAGTCATGGTACTTGGTAGGAAGATTGGTCATGGTCAGTAGAT
>Ga0224511_10004245_pt1 | contig 10752 bp, 4 predicted proteins | sample SF_May12_sed_USG_2_FD_169988 | JGI IMG/M metagenome (GOLD analysis project Ga0224511, IMG submission 169988) | Sediment microbial communities from San Francisco Bay, California, United States - SF_May12_sed_USGS_8_1 | ecosystem: Environmental > Aquatic > Marine > Sediment | place: USA... | reverse complement strand
AAACAAAGATAGAAAATCAGAAAAAACACAACAAAATTAGTTTATTCTGAATGTTTGTTGCGTCTTGGTGTTCTGCGTGTTGTGTGCTGTTTTGTGTGTTTGTTTTTGTACGGGACATTTTGTCATGGTGCTCTTAAACAAAACATATCTACATTGTTTACAACATTCTTTCTTTGAACATCTCTTAAATTTATATGACAAAACTATAAGTCTTGAGAAAGTTAAAGTTGGGAAAATCATTGTGTTGACAAAAAGTTATCTTTTAACAAGAAACGAAATATAAATGATAATGACATGCCATGCAATAACGCTGACTGGAATTGAAAACCGTTTCCAACATCATCTTTAAAAAGAGCAGTGTCTGTAATGAGTAATAAATACCTTATAAAAATAATAAACTGATGAAAGGGAAAGCCCTCACGAAGCATAGCCTGCACGAGAAAACAACAGCCTTGGTTTTATTGAAGCTGTTCATCAGTAGTAATGAATGATGCCACACCACTGACGCCCCCTAGCGCATGAGCGGCACTCCATTTTCAAATGTAAACAACATACATGTACACTCCATGATCCCTGAGGAACATAGCTGCATTATGAAGAATGCTGTAGATTTCAAAATCTGCAATACTGAAAACATAATTGTATTTGTGAATAATAACATATCAGTGAACAGGAAACAATGAACATTTGTTAGTACTGAATCTTGTTGGTATTATCTGACAGCTAAAAAAAATAAAAAGCAATATACACTAATTCAGTCTACTGCATTCTAATCTGTACTGGCCTCTGAACTGTTTCAACATTCTAAACTGTAACTGAAACATATTTTAGAACTGTAAGTTTAACAGCAGTCCGAACTGTAACAAGTTAAGATGATGTCTTCTGTATGATATAAATTGAAGAGATGTTCAAACAAAGAATGTTGCAAACAATGTAGATATGTCATGTTTAAGGGCACCATGACAAAATGGCCCGTACAAAAACTAGCACAAAGGACGACACAAAAACTCTTACAACATCATGACGCAACAGAAATTTAGAAAACATATATTTTTGTACAAGTCATTGCGTTCAATTGTGAAATGACAACAGATATAATTTAAGCTTACAACGTTATCTGAAATGTGCGCCGCAGTTGATCGTACTGTCTTTGACAAACAAAGTTTCAAAGTTTATTTTGCTATGAAGGCCACCGGCCCATTACAAAAACATATATACATACAAATATACAGTTTACAAATATGAGATAGAAGTTCAATAGACACATACATGCAATTTAGCCAAACAGATAGTACAATAGTAGAATTATTAAGTGTTTAATGTTGAATTACGTTTTTGAAAAGCATAATACAAATATGTTGCAACTGATTTGATAATATTTGGATTGTCACTAGACATTAGTAGTCTCATTTTGAATACAGTAGGATATTCACAGTAATATTTGGGCAAATGTGATGATCTAATAGCATGGTAGTTGTCACATACAAGTAGAAAATGTAGTTCATCTTCAATACAATTTAATTTGCATAACATACTTTATTGATATCGTTTACACTAGAGGGGATAGAGGAGATATTGAACAACGACACAATGTAGCAGACCACGCAGACAGGGTTTAAGGGCACCACGACATAACGACCCATACAAACAACAAACACGACGCTAAAAGAAAAAAAATACTGAGCAAGACGTTACATAAAATGTTTAATAAGTCTTTTGTACATTCATTATAGATATTCTTATAATTTTCTTGTAAAGTAAATGACACAAAATAAAAACATCTAGCAATACACGCTTGTACAACATAATACGGGGAGAACCCTACACCAAAAAATATAAAGATGAGTATTGGCTCTGTCGCTAATATATACTTATCAAAACACGTTTTCAAAAGGTCATCTGCCTCTATTTCTTCTTCATATAGGTTTTTCGTAATAAGAATGTCAACAACAGCGAAGGTACATGATAAAACTATGACAATTATTAACAACCCCATCAATAAAAAGTGTATTGCACGTACAAGAATAAAAAAGCAGTAATACCAGTTTGGCAGTTTAAAGTCTGTACTCCATATGTGCTCAGATAGAGACAAAATGCTACGTTTACAGTCCTAATAGGTCACAGAGTAGCGGGCAATCGTTGCCCACCTAATAATATAGATGAACGACACGATAAAGAAGCAAACACAAATCCATGTGCTTGACATGGGTTTGTCGGGTTTGGAGTCTAACAGTACACACATTACATCATTTGGCCTACGACGGTGAAAATGCTAGATCCATTGTGTCAACGTTTGCGAGTCGGAGGCAATGTCTTTTGTGTCAATAATAAACAACTTCTTTGTCGATTTAAAACGGTTTAAATTATAAACTCAATGAGTTATAAGTAATTAATGAAAGTCGAAATCAGAAAATGCAAAACAATACAAAAATCATATTTAAAAAAGGTTGGACAGCATTTAAAAAGTGCGTCTGCCGCTTAGAAATAATCATAAACATAGTTAATTCAGTTGGGTCTAAAATAAAATATTAAATGGTTCCCTCCCACGACCATAATATTTAATTGCAAAATATTTAATGATATTTTTTATATTTTGTGCAAGCTTGGAGCGAAAATGGAAGAAAACGTTTTGTTTTGAGTACGAATATAGCATTAATGAAATTATAAAGACTTTAAAAAGGAATTAATTTAAATGTTCTAATGGAAATGTTTCGTTGTTTGTACAATTAATTTAGCAAGGACACACATTCTGTATTTGGTGTTGGACTAAACAGTTATTTTAACACTTTATATTTTGAACTGATAAGTTTCAAGGAAAACATTTTACATACCTACCCATACTAAATTGACCTGAGTCGTAGGAGGGGGACAAAACTATTCTTAGCCAGGCCGTGGTAGTGTTGTCGTTTTTATTGAAAAGAAATGTGATTGTTTAAGATAAAATTCATAAATTGAGTCACCTGGTACAACGCGAAAAGTATCCGGTCGGGTGAAGGATCTGATAAATATTTGAAAGAGTAGTCAGCGTGAACAGAGTGTATTGTTTTTCATACACTTTGTTCTCGTTTTGACCACGTCCCGTATGCCACACACAATAGATGTTAGCAATAGTCATCCAGACTAATATGTAGATGGTTGGTAAACCTAAACATAACCCATGTAGAGTCAGGCTGAATTTACTGTCGAATGTTTGGTTTAATTAATATAAACGACGTTGCTTATAACAGATTGCGCCTGCTAAAAGGAGTATACAGCCAATACATTTCATTGAAGATAAGTTTTTGGAAAGCACTTAAACAAATATATACCACTGGAATGCCATTTTAATACATATTTATAACCTTTATCAAGTTATTTACATATGTTTACTTTTTTCGTACAATTTGTTTTGGCAATCGTTCAACATTTTATAGTTTATGTTTCCAACAATGTTGGGTTTACGTAAGCTCGAAGTTCTGATTTTTTTGTGGCTGTAAATTGTTCGTAAAAAACAATATAAATGCTAAAGAAATGATGTTTTTATTATATTCAAAGTGTTTATTTAAATATTTACTCTTAAACGTTTCTTAAAGGGACCCCACTGAGGTCTGGTCGTGTAAGACACTTGAAAAGCATATAAGCTCATAACAAACAAACAAACAAACAAACAAACAAACAAACAAACAAACAAACAAACAAACAAACAAACAAACAAACAAACAAACAAACAAACAAACAAACAAACAAACAAACAAACAAACAAACAAACAAACATGTTAAGACAACATTAATGTAAAAATGATGTCAAGTATACAGCGTAAACTAGTCACTACAGCATTAATATAAATGACATTGCAGTCAAGTGTGCCAAGCTGTTAAGTCAGTGTAACAGAATTGTAAAATATCATGGTGTCTGCTTTACTAAGTGTTTAAGTCAGTGATCATTTTCTGCCAAAAGTGCAGTAGAGTAACTGACAGAAAATATATACAACCAATACAACCAGCTGGTAAAATAAAAACTGGGGGATGTCCTAGAGCAATTAGTATTATTGTTATGATGATTGGCTCTAAAGCTAATATGTGTTTATTTAAAAACGTCGTTACGCAGAATTGATAGAATTCGCGATCCGAAAAACCGAAAATAAACACAAATGTCAAAGTATAAGTATTCACTAAAACAATCATAAGAACAACACTACTATGTATTACTAAAACAGGTAGATATAAACACAAAATTACCTTTGGCAGTTTTATGTCTGTACCCCATAGAAGCCCAGGTAAGGACCATATTCCATGTTCACAGTTGAAATGCTTGTTTAAAATATAGTGAATAATCGTTCCCCAGCCTACTATGTAGACAAAAGGAAAAATAAAAAGACACAAAGCTATCCACATCTCTGACAAGGGAAGGGTCAGGACGCCTGAAAATTCTAATGAGCAAATTAAGACAAAGGGGGTCATGAACATAACGGCAGCAACAATCACATAGAGCAGTTCATCTGCACTTTTAAACATGTGAAAAGACATGAGAAATCCAAACCATGGAATAAAACCGTAACACATTATCAAAAGAGCTGCGGGTAAATTCAGAATAAATACAAGTGAAGACAACAAGAACATAAGTGGTTTAGAGTTTTTCATTCTGCTCCCAACATGAGATGCGCACCGTTGTAGTGGTTTACATTTTTGCCGCACGATTGCTGTCTTGAAAACCTTCGCAACGGGACAATCCCTGAATCAATGAGGATGAACAAAACACACCGTAACACTTCTGTTCTCGAATGCACACTGTTACATGATGGACAGTCTTCCAATTCAACTCTGAGTGACGTCAAAACGACGTGTACGTTTTCTTCCTCTGCTTGGCCGCTAGCATAATCCCCACCTACTAGTTTCACAGATTGACACTTCTTACTGGATCGTGTATTTGTGGGATCAACAAACGCATCGAGACACTGAGTAAGTTTGTATGGAAGTTGGTCGTCTTCATGTGTGTGCACGTTTTCCAGTGAATATTTGAGCTTCTTTTGTGCGGCTTTTGTTTTAAGGAATAAAAATTCCACCATCGTCGGCCACCAGTTATGAAAGTTCACAATGTTGTCGGTAATAGCAATGTGACATTTTATATCATCGACACTGTTCGTTGCTTCAGCATTTACCAGGACACACATGAGGTCATCTTGTCTCAGACTTTTAAAGTGCTGGATCCAGTCTTTCATCATCTGGGATTGAAATGTCTGGTGCTTTATGTCAAGCATAAATAACAGTTTCTTGCAAGTTTTAAATCGGTCCTTGTTGCGATCCAAATGCCGAATGCCAGATCGCGCGACGTGGTATTTCGGTTGTAGTCCAGCCAACGCACATTCTATTTGTTCTGTCCATACCTTTATGGCGTCAACGTCATCCACAATTATAACCAGGTCAAAATTGTTCCTTGTCGGTTTGTGTACTGTGCCCATATTTATATAATGTTAAAAAAGCCCATTTAAAAAGAACACAATGAATGTAATGTACATCCAATTTATGCATCACGAATTCGTTGCATTAATATTACCGAATATTTTCGTTGTTGTAAATGATAAAAAACATTGCGAAATATATCGATAGTTAGATCCTGATAAGAACAAGGTGGTATGTGGCACTTGGTGATTTAGGAATTCCGTTTTTAAATTACTCAAAAAACTGAATGTTAACCATTGATTTTAGCACTCACGTTATCAAAATGAATAACAAAGTACTTATTCCTAAAAGCCGTCATAGTTTCTTCTATGGCGGTTACTCAGCATGTGTTAAAATAAGCTTGTTACCAATTAAACGCTACAACATGTAATGCTTAGAGGTTCTTTGTTGCTACTGTCATGTTTAATGCAAAGCTGCTTATATCGGCTGCTTCTGTGTGGCCCTAAGACCACATACAGTCTCCGAAGTTTGCAACATTTGAATTTCATTGGATTATCTTTAACTTAATATATTACTAATAAATTGACAGTCCTTTTCGTGGTAAGTTAACATAGCAATTATGTTGTATTAATCATGTTAGAGTATTGCCAACATTGACGGAATAAGATACCAGCTGATGGATATGCTCAGTGCATGTACCCGTACCAGTGAATATGCACTAACCCTCCATAAATTCCTTCACATTTAAATTTTATAGTACTGATTTTACAAACTTCAATAAACATGTTTTAAATCAATGATAAAAATGCGTTTTTACTAACCACTACAATACTATTTCAGTAGTGTGGTGTTCATTTATTTTATGTAACGCATATAAATACATATAACGGAGAAATAACACTTGGCAATCTGACGACACTGTAACTCTTATTATTATCACGAATGCAACCCATTATCACTAAGAACCAATTTATCTGTTCTCCGAAATGAGGACTGAAATGTCAAAATAGGATTTGTAACACACCCATATTGGTTGTTGTGATCTGTAGACAATCGCAAATCGTAAAAACTGCTCTAATCCAATAATGACAAGTAATACGATTAGAAAGGAATGTTATCTGACTGTGTTGCTCACAATATTACTTAACAAATATTTTATCTTCACTTCGGACCACAATGAATAAATAAACCATCCTATAATTTTGTGCCAGCGAATAGGTAAGGACACAGAGAACTGCCTGAACAAATATATCAACAATGTTAACATCAGTTATTTTGTCTGTAAAAGGTTTGTTTTATGTATATTTTGTTTTTTATCAAGGTATATCATATTATTACCAAAAGAGCAGGAATTATTAATATCCATCAAGTTGTTTAATTGACATATGCATTTGCATTTACATTATATCAGGTCCTCTTTAGAAACCTTAATTAAAATACACTATACATTGATTTTCAGAGTTAAAGTTTGCGATCTGGTTGAACAACGAAGATCTAAATATTTCATTTTATATAAACGTAGTCATTAACTTGTTTTTCTCGATTTAGGCGTAAATAGTGTAATGAAAATAGAAGCGTACCCGCGTCTTTGTAATTAGGTTACCAAAATCGATGCGTTCAATATACAACTCTTACATTAAACTAGATGATAAAACTGTCAATGTCACATAAGATCCAGGTGATAATACTCTAGAGTATTCGAGAAGTACATTGCTATCAGAGCAGTTCGGTGTTTTTGTCATGATAAAGCATAATACACTGCACGGGGTTAATGTTGATCTAATAAAACCACCTATATGTAATACATAATACAGGATGCCGCGAATAAAGCAAATATTAAACAAGTTTATATAATTTATATATCATTTATGTTATGCTTATATTCATTTTAACAATGTAAACTCAAATATGGACAAATAAGACTCTGGTCAACTTGGCTTTTGTCTGTGTAACTTCGTTGACCTAACTTGTATACACTCAGCTTATTAATATTCATAACCCGATTAGTATATAAGATAGCTGTATTCCTATAGATTGACTGTTCGTTAAGGAGGTGAGTCATATTGAAATGCCCAAAGCTGCCCCAAAAATTCCATTTGTCATTTTCAAAAAACTTGTGCTGATATTGAAATGAAATAAGCAAAATACTGTGAGGTTACCTCAAATGTACCAATATTTATAAATAAAACATAACATTAATTGTTAATTAACCATTAAAGAGCCAAAACAATGGATTTCACGCGGGCCAGCAGAACTCAAACTCTAATAAGAGCATACCTTTCACACTTAGGCATGAAACATCAGTAATTTGTTCAACAATGAAAAGGTTAGAAAGTAGGATGTAAACAAAAGTTTGAACCAAAATTGATTTGTCTTTTTGGACAAACTATTGATGTTTGTAAAGTTAAAGGTCGATTGCGAAACAAGTTATCCCAACTTATATTAATCATTCTCGACCGCTCATTCCGGATGGTATCCATCTCTTTTTTTGAACGGGGTTTAAAGTTGGATGCTGAGTGTTTTGGATGGAAAGCATATCTGACCAAGTAGATGGGTACATGATTGGTGAAACATGATTTATATTGTTTAATTATGGATTCAAAATTATTAAAATAAAACATAGTATGTGTTACAGGCAACTAGAACAACATGTTGTGTTTAAATCCAACCCTCCCCACCTGGGGTCCGAGTGGTACGGTATATTCAAACGTAAACAGGAAAAAATCGCATATAAATTTACAAAGATATAATATTTCATTTCAACCATGTACAAAATATTTCAGAATATGTTGTGGTCATAACAATAATTGTTGTTAAAGTTGTCAGGTTACGATGGAGACGTTATTAATGATGTAATAATGGTGTATTTGTGTTATCTTCAATAAATACAGATTTTATTATTATTATTATTATTATTATTATTATTATTATTATTATTATTATTATTATTATGACATGGTGTGTTTCGGTTTACACATGTATATTATTAAATGACGTTATTTTGATGCGATGTGTCTGTGTTGCATATGTCCTTTTGTTGTGCCGTAATCAAAAAGTAATCAATGATCTCATATTTTCAGCTGGGGAACCTCATGGGGTAACGAAGGATACATCATGATGGCTCGTAACCATAAAACATGTGCGGTATCTCCACGACAGCCTCGTTCCCGACTGTCTAAGCTGTGACGTCATCAAACATCGAAATACGCCATGTGATAACAAACTGTGCGGCTTTTATACAATGGACGTTTGTAAATAAAAGATATCTATAATATTTTGTAATAGAGCAATATTATGATATGAAAGATCCTACAATCTGTGATAATTGTAAATAAAATTATAAATATGGTAGATTTTCTCTTGTAATTAAACATCTGTTCATAGCACGTTTCCGAGTAATTGCAGCTCATCGTCGGCAAACACAATACTTTCTTCCGTTACACTCCATACCTACCGTGGGGAATTTGACTGGCTTATCTCGTTTTCATGAATATGCATAAGGCAGGGAAGACTTATCTTCTTCCAATGAAATCGCATGTTACAATTAAATACTCTTCAATAACAATGACGTCATACTGGGATTTTCTAACATAAAATAGAAACTAACGCACATGGATATTTTCATTTTAAATGGTAAACTTAACTTGAGATATAAAACGTAATGTCATTGGCTAGTTTTCCGCAGTGGTTTCCTTGCGAAACCAATGAAACCGCCTCATTAATTATTCATGATTACAAGTTTTTCTTAACCAAATGGCCCACAGTACATAACGCAGCATAGCGGAGTAATGTATCGTGGGATAACCGACGATTTATGTACTACACTTGTATGGCATTTTCTTGTGATGAATACCTGTGGACAGCCCACGAGAATGGCATGTTCTGGGGAGCAGACGGGTTTTAACGAAATCATGAGAAACTTGTAAATGTTTTCTAATCAAGTTGAACACGAGTTTTTGTTAAACGTATAGAGGTCATTTCTCTGTATTCTGTACAGCTTTCTGGATCATTCGGTACCGCTTTCCCAAAACATCGTGCCTGTGGCTTGCAGAAAGTGTATACATTGTACTTGTCATGATTTTGATGATTTTTGGTTGTTATTTATCAGGAATATATTTAGAAACAAGAGATTGAAACAATTGAATACATGTAGTTAAAAAACGTTAAGTCTTTGCCCAAAACTTCATATCACGTTGGTTGTTCACACTGATACATTCAAAATGAACCTACTGCGAGAATACAAACATCGTCATTTGAATTACAAGAACGTGTTGATACGCTAGTGGTATGTCTTTCTAACGAGAATAGTTGTTGTTTTGACGAGATGAGATAAGTTGAAGAAATATACATGTATATTTTTTAAGAATGTTAACATATTTCATTTCAAGTAATCACACAACGATAAATCAAGTTTACACCTTTATTTCAAGTAAGAACATAATGATGTATAGTTTGTTAACACCTTTATTTCAAATAAATAGCGATATAGTTAATGTTAACCCCTTTATTTCAAGTGAGCAAATACTGATGTTGTTTATGTCATAATTATAGCGCTGTGAGACATGCAAAAATTCTAACAGCAATCTCGTTTTTGAAAATATCAATTTGACAACTTTATCGATTTATTGTCGAGTCGTCTTGGTTGAATTATGTTTTAACTGTATTTAAACAGCAAAGGCTACTGTACCGAAACCGGCACACATAGCGATTGTTAACGTCATTTGTAATGAATAGTTCCATAAAACATACCATATCAAACTGAAAGTGGGGCGTAATAAGTATTGGGAAGCTTCAAGTAATAAGGTCATACCACGTACGTCTAACAATAGTTGCTGTTGCTGCAGAAGAATGAGATTACACAAAGCGAAAAAAGAGATTTTCCGTGTCAATTTTCGTGTTTTCAATAAAATATTTCTATTATTAACACAGGTATAATATTAACACATCAGAAGCAACTGATATGATTATATACAAATATAAAATTAAAAGTTTTTCTATGAGTCTTTATAAAAGTTCATTAAATTAAATAATTTGGGCACATGCACTTACGCAGATAGGTCGTTAATGACATCATACAAAAATTCACGCACTTATTGAGAATGGGCGAAGCTATGAGAAGGGAGGACAAATACTTAAGAGAACTTGGTCACTACTACATGAATCTTTTAAGGTTATATGTGTTAAGTACTCAATGTGCTTTATTAACATGTATATGACATTTTCTCGGCTATTTTCTCATAAAGGTACCGACCCACCTTAAAGATTTATTACTGGCCAAATTCATCTAAATACATTGTCAAATAAACACCTTATTGTTATAAAATGCATAATTTAACTAATATTGACACAGTTTGTCAACTGAGAAACTCATTC
>Ga0224511_10004244_pt1 | contig 10752 bp, 4 predicted proteins | sample SF_May12_sed_USG_2_FD_169988 | JGI IMG/M metagenome (GOLD analysis project Ga0224511, IMG submission 169988) | Sediment microbial communities from San Francisco Bay, California, United States - SF_May12_sed_USGS_8_1 | ecosystem: Environmental > Aquatic > Marine > Sediment | place: USA... | reverse complement strand
CGTATAAAATGAAATGAGCTTTCTTACATACTATTGACGGCTTATGGGGCAAATCCATATATGATATGTGTTTGTTCTTCAATATGAAGTTGATTAAAACAACTTAAAACAAAACTTCAAACGTATTCTGAATTGATAGTGTAGTTATAAAATAGTAGGCATACTTGTTATCAATATATGATTCATTTTTCTTTCCTTTTGTTTTAGAATTAATTTTATTTGCGGTTGACAACTTTCCAACACCTATCTGTTTTCTGCGTTTTACTTTAGTTTGGATTTGCGTAAAATTGCTTATATATTATTAAACATATGAAATTAATGTTATATGTGCAGGTTACATTAACATTACAAAAAGCGTTTAGTGTGTCTTTATTTTAATTGTTCGATTCCAGGATATTTTTTGGATACTAATTACTGATCAAATGTCAAAAATGTGCGCCAGCAAAGAAAACGCAAGAAAAAAACCATTGAAGTTTATTGAACATAAAATGATTGATTAAGTAGTGTATCATGGTCAAAATCGACCATTTGTAATGCCAGTTAAGGTCTACGTAAGAAAAGGAGTTTTCGAACAGTGTACTGGTCTTTTGAGAACTATTTTCGACCTAAACACACCCTGAATACTGCGTACAAAAAAGCGTGGGGGATTCAATTTCATAATTGACATACTGTTTAGTGATATTTAACCTACGCTTTTATATTTTTTTATATTTTATAGTCATTTCAAATTGTAAACCCTACAATGTGTTGAAAGGCGTGTATAATGTTTTCTAGTGTCTTCAATTTGATTACATGACGACTAGGCTATCATAGTAACATAATGGACGGTCATATTGATTTATTCAGTGGGAAAGCTGGTATGATATAAGGTGTGATATATTCGTATCAGTGTTTCTCAGTGAGGAGATTTGACTCGGTGGTAAACACTTGACTGCCGACCCGGGGATTGCGAGTTTGACCCCCCTTACACTAACTAAAATTATTAAAAGGAGATATATACTGGTTCTTCCCAATTGCTCCCGTGTATCAATGCTATACACTGGGTAAGTTAAAGAGCCCCAACTCCGAATGGGTATGTTTGAGTGCGTCGTTAAATATAAAAAATTCACAACCCCCTATCCATGTCTCAAATAAAACCAAACTATATCGGCGGATACTGTCGCGTTTTCTTAGCTTCCCGGTATATGTAAAATACGCGTGCACGGTAGAAGACAAAGGTGATGATGCAAATGCCTGTATGATGTTTATCACAGCTGTGCGATGACTACACTGACATACAAACCTATATTTCAGTCGTTTTGTTTAAATTAATTTTAAACAATCCGTTTTGGTACGTGCTAGTTTGCTGGTCCGCCTCTCTACGTGTGCAGAAACGTTAGTCTCCCTTTATCGTTCCACAGGTTTAAACGACTGTTGAAGTTTGCTGTAAATGCTCGAGAAATTGTCTGTGTGTTATTTATTTGTTCATTCATTCATTTGTTATTTCTTTCGTTAGTGCGTTCGTTTGTTTGTTTGACTAATCACCTTTTCAACAGTGGTTTAAGGTAGGCTATGCCGGTCAACCCACATAACCAGCGTCTCTGGGTTTACCAGTACTAGAAAGCCTCTTTATTTTACAAAAGAATGACTACTTCCTCAGATACATCACCTGCAAGAGACAGCTGAACCAGAAATACTGCAATATCGAGTATCAATCAACGCGAAGAAAGTTGGCCTCTTCCGGTGAAATCCGAATCAATGACTCTCGGATTTGCAGGTCAGAAATCCACAGGAACCTGCCAGATTATAAAAATGGTAGTTAGTTCATGGCGGAGATTGAAAACCTTGTCTTATCATCCGAAACGCAAACTCAGAGCCGCCATCTTGAACATATTTAGATATTTTATTAGCATTTTCTCTTGACATTCAATTCGAGGCTAGAAAGCATTATATCAGATGTGGCAGATTGGGCAGAGTTCAAATTAGGTGTTTGTTTCTTTGAAATTGAATATCCAGGAAAACTACTGAAATTCCAAATTAATGTATATGACTTACTTATGGTGTAAGTATATTGTTTGATCATGCACTAGTCACATTACTCTCCAGTGGCAAGTAGCAAACGCGATCAAAGTAGACTCTGTGCATCAGCACGTCGTCGTTAATTCACCTGGCTGCTTTTCAGCTTCAAATGCAACGTTGTTTTGAATGTTATAAATATGAAGATCAATTGCGAAACAAGTTATCCTTACTTGTTTGCTATGGTCCAGAGTACATGGAGTGCAAAACTATCCCTTGATGGGATTTCTACGGGTGTCAAATATCCGCTTATCCGACAAAATGCGAACAGCATAGAACGAGTAAGTGCGAATTCCTTAAATGAGCAGGGGTGTTTTTTGCACTAAAACGAGCTGACAAACTGTTTTATTCTATTGTTTTTTTCCCGTACACATCTATATTAAATTGGGCACAGGCACACATTTCCAAAATAATTAAGCAAAATTTATTTACCGGCATGTAATTGTCATATGAGTTTAATGACAAATGTATTTGGTAAGTATTCGACTGGAATGTGCCTCATACTGTCATTGTTTTATAGAAACTCAGCCTTACTTTTTTGAAAGAAAAATATGCCATATTCAAACATGACAACACATTAACGTTTATTGCTAAATAAAAGTTAAATAGTTGTTTCTTATGTAGGAAGTGGCCGTCGAAATGCTTCTTGTGTTTTAGATAACCAATTGCACCTATGGCCAGTCGTTAACCCAGTAACGGAATAGATAAACCTAGAGTATCGGAACAATAATCAGCGTTCCTTCCAACTATAACTACATTAGCACCGACTTACGACAACAACGATATCAGCGTCGCTTTCTGAGCCCGTGGAAGACCAATTTTAGAACTGTATAATTACCTTTTAGATCCCAAAATCAGCACTTAGTCTAACGGGTGAAGCCTTACCCTCCGTCACTTGCAACAATTCAGTACCTAGTCCTACAGAGTCACATCGCGTCTTTCTAAATGCTGTGATCGATATATTTTGGGACACACAAATGAGACCATAGGATATTTTGGGGTTTAAGCAAAGCATTATATATTATATTAAAGCGATCATTATCAGTAGACACACATGTTAACCGTCACATTCTACCCTTCATTACGAACCGGACACACAAATTTGTCCAAAGGGACTGATTTTGATGTTACGGATAGCCATAATAACGCCTCTCGGACCCTACCAGTGATCAAGCATTAATAACTACCACTATAATACGGTATCATGTCGTTGGGAGACAATTACTGCGTCTTTATGTACTGTCAGGCATGTGTAGTTCCGGTGAAGAATCGCAAGAAAGGTTTCTGGCTAGTTTGAGAATGCGGTCTGTCGACAAAATCAACGCATGCAGCTACCATACCAGTGGACAGCCGTTGAGCACACCACCATATTGTACCAAAATGTAGGTAACACGATGGATCTCTTCGTGAAGAGGTCGATTGAAGATGACTGAAGGGCCATTTGCAAAACAGACCGATATCTACATTATTTGGGTTTCAGTTGGTTAACTTTACATTAGAGAGGGTGACACCCCCCCCCCCTTTTTGGTACGCAGTATTCAGGGGGGATTTAGACGGTACGCAGTACGCAAAGGGTCGGTACGCAGTACGCAGAAATTCTGTTATATCGTACGCGGACATCAATTTTTACATTAAAAAGGTCCAATTTTCATAAAAAACACAACACACATGACATACAAAGTCAAATAACTCTAAAAGAAATTGCGCGCTCGCTTCGCTCGCGCTTTTTTGGGGTCATTTCAGCATTTATAAACTCATACATGGATTTGCGGAGATCAAAATCAAGGAAATGTAACAAGCAAACACATCAAAGCTAATGTTTTCAAGAATAACAGTACATGTGCATACAACATACTGTAATGTTAACTTCTTTATGTAAATGGAATCGCCCAAAATGGTTGTTTTTGTTTTTAAACGGTACGCAGTACGCGAGGCCAAAAAAATGGCGGTACGCAGTACGCAATGCCAAAATAGAGCGGTACGCAGTACGCAAGAGGGGAGGGGGGTGTCACCCTCATTAGAGGTGCAGTGGGTACTCGGATTGGGACGGACACATTGCAAGGTTAATTGCCAGTTTCGAGGGAAACCGTTTTCAGCAACCTTTTAAATTGTTTTCAATTGTGTAAAACGAGTTGTTATTTGAGTAATTTTCGGTTCCTTCACGGACAATTGCAGAAAATTATTGTTCAACTATGAATGACTATGATGACTATGACTATGATGGTTAATAGCCAAACTGATGAGATGGCGATTCTTAGGTCCGTTAAGGACGTACCACATACACTTTCAAACCCTGAGAGGATTCAGATTTTGAACACACAGTATCTTAACCAATCTTAGGCTTGCAGTTTTGCGTTGAATGTATTATTATTAACTTAAACTTGTCAATTAACATTTTTATTAACGGAAGTCTACATTTGTTGTAACTTTAAAAAATAAATAAAAAAACGGTCAGTTGTACTTTTTATAATAAATTCTACAAGTTTAAACAAGTTTTAAAAATGAATAAACATCGAATTTATCCCAAATTTCTACGTGACATTCACAACGATGGTGTGCCGGTTTGTAAATACCCCTGAGTAGATATGTGAGGTGAATGCCCTATAAATAGCTTAATAGGTGCGCTCGATAGGGTCTACCTGGTTTCAGAAACGTAAACATTTAGGGGAAAACCTCAAATCTATACATAGAACCGATGTGCTATTTGATCTTCAGACAGGTGTATATAAATGCGATTACTTGGCATTCTCTCATTGTAAAGATTTGTGAGGTTTAAATAAAGGTTGAATTTAAACACTGAGTTGATGAAACACGTTCTCGTGATATCACTCGCAGTGCTTCTTGCTCTATATTCTGGTATGTCGTTATTTATATTAAATATAACATAATATATAACACAGATAGATAGATATAGATAGTAGTATCTAGCATATATTCATTGCAATGTTTACGGCTAACGATCATAGAATATTTATGTTTTCATGACTTATATAGTTACATACATTATTGTTTATTTTTATTGTGTTTAATATTTCTTAAACATTGTTATTTTAATAAATGTGTGTTGATAATTTAAAAGGGTATTACTCATTTTCATCATAGCCTTTAAATTATAGGCATAAGGTGTAGTATATATCTTGTTAAAACATTATTAAAACCAGTAAAAGGCGCCAATGTTCACATTTTAATGATATTAAAGTTAAGATACTAATTCATGGCGTCCATTTTGCGTCTTTGTAAGAGGCTGTTAACTGAGAATATTTAAAGGAGCTAGAGCCCAGAAAATTGGGTTGACAAGTACTTATCTTAAAATATGATCTAGGTAAGAGTCTCAGCAAAGAAAATGATTTCCCCTCATAATGAATGGTATATTGGAAATGTCCTGGCTTGTGCACATTTTTCTTCAAAACTAACACATGGTACCTATTGTTTACGCTCCATTATGCAGTTATTTAGACTTTTAGGGACAGTTTAAAAATCCCATGTTAATGACCAAACCGTGCTCTGGTGGCTTTAAGTAAAAAGTAAAGTAAAACAGTACGAGTGACCTTGACGGCAATTTGGTCGTGATATGATTATTATGCCTCCAATCTCTGAACCAAATGAGGCAGGCGCAAGATTCGTGTTCTTGTAAATGATGACCACCAAGACTTGTGTGGATTTGTCATGTATGGTAGCATTGCTTTTATCTGTTTTTGTCTCCACTTCCAGCCGAAGTAGAGTGTAGGGGCGGGCCGGGCGGCGGGCTGAGTTCGGGAGGGAGTTGGAGTGAGTGGAGTCACTCTGAGTGCGTATAACATTTTACTTATACACTACCGACACATTAACAGAAATCATACATTTTACTAAATAGTCGGTTTGACACAATATGTTAAAGGTTGTTAAATTTTGAATAAGCATTTTAAGTAAGACCTTTGTAATGGACTATGAAGGATACACATTTGTATTTTTATCAAAATATAAACAAGATCTTTTCATTAAAATGTGATATATATTATGATTTTACTTTTCAACCATAGAAAAATCTTTTTAAAATGCAAGTTACCTTAATTTGCCTAAATTAAATTAAAGGGAAATAATTTTACATCTTTTTAGCTCCCTTTAATATGAATAGAATGAAAAATTTCAATCTTGTTTATAAAATCAAAAAAGAAAAAACTGTGAAAAGCGGTGTGGTGGATCGTCTGTAAATGGCATATGTTTCATTAACAAAAAAGGTTTTGAAACCTCTTCCTAGCTGCAAATCTGTACATCCATTACAAAGGCCTTACCTTAATATGTTATTGTTTAGAACAATTGTTTTGTGTGCGATTTTAAGATAGGAAACGAATTGATTTATATGTTGTTATAAGTACGTATTTCTTTTTAACAGGTTCGAATCAAATAGGCGCAGATTTGAGGAGGAATTCGAATCAAATAGGCAAAGATTTAACGAGCAATTCGAATCAACTCAGCGCAGCCATGCGAACTTTGGAACTATAATTGGCAGTGTGTTTGGCTCGGTGATCGGATTAGCATTTCTAATTGCTATTGTGTGTATGTGCTGTTGTAAATGTTGTCAAAAGCCAAATAACAACGCCGGTGCCTATAACGGCGGCTTAAAGACTATTAGAACCGTAAACTTCGTACCACAACCTTGCAACAGCGTAATGACGACAGCCCCGCAATACCAAAATACCACCGTACCGTCAAGCTCAGTATACCAAAACACCACCGTACCGTCAGCCCCACAGTATCAAAGCACAGCCGTACCATCAGCCCCACCGCCTTACAGCTCCGTTGTGTTCACCATTCCACCAGGGGACGCGCATCCGTGCGGCTACACGTCCTCAGACATTCTCGCGTCAGACAGTAACTATCCCTCTAATTGGAACTCCCTTGGCCAACAAAGACTGGACCCACATGAAGAGAAAGGTCTGGTCGATACAAAGGTTGTAAACGAGGAAATTACCGAAGTGGGCACGCTACCGAGTTCTTAGTTAGATTTTTTTTGTATTTATATAATATTTATTTTGTTTAATCATTGTTTTATTTGTTACCACTCAAAAAATGTGCAATATAATTATATTGTATTATATTGGTTAATTTTGAAAATACTTTATCATTGTACATGTATAATAAATGTAAAAAATATTACACCTCACTTAAAATTCTTCTTTATCCTTTAAACCAGCTATGGGCATTTTTTGCTGTATTCTGTGTTCTAATAACTCCCACACCTGTCAATGTTTGCCTCATGTAAAGTCCGGGTAAATGGCACTTACCGTTTTATTTGAAGATGCATATAATACGGCACCAATGTGTACACTGTGGAATAAATTTGTTGTCGTTTACCATTCACCATAAACAGCACATCGAGGGCTTGGTGCAAAACTATTGTAACTACCTCATTTTATATAAGAAGTTACAATAGTTTTGCACCAAGCCCTCGACATTGTGCTGGGAACCTTAGACAACGTTCTTTTACTAAAACAGTGTTCGGAATCATATAAGAAAAAAAGAATCTCACTATTTTTTAAATAATATTCAGGCTATAATTTAACAGGAAACATTTTGTTATGGATATAATTTTTCCTGATGCTGTTGCTGTTTTACGAATCGTAGCCAAGCATTAGTGTCATGCTTTTAGGTTAACCATTTTACACTGAGACCAGTAATTCAAAATCATTATAAATAAAAAACTAAATTATAATACCAACTGGGGTAAGTATTTTAATAAAAAATTCATATATTTAAGCTAGTAATGTAGTTTATTTGGGAATGTGTAACAAAGCGATTGAAATGACACTGGACACAAAACTATTTGGGGGAAACGAAGACCGTTTTTCGACTCTTGACTCCAATAAAATATAAATACTTCCTTGCGTTACCAAACTAAATGTTTAAGATGCGTTATTTGAGTTGTTTCCCCTTTCATTTTCACTTGATCCCCGTGAGCTGTAAATACTTTTGGTGATATACATGTATTACCAACTTTTTATTACTTATATATCGTGCAATTTATTTTCGTTTCTTAAAATTGTGTTTTGTTTTTAAACATGGAAAAATTAAGGACCCCTTTGTTTAGTATGACTTTACTCGAGCTACTTAAGATTTAGAAGTCTACTTCCTCATTTAAGCATAACTGCTAACGGAAAGTAAAGGCGATTTATAATTTTATATGCAGGCGTTTGTTATACCCCTGTTTAAACGACTAAGGTGATCTTCAATTGGTTCGTTCTCAACGTATTACCTGCTTTCAAAAGATGTTACAGATGCTAGGTATGTATCTTTATACACAAACTAAATTAACAATGCTAAAGCAATTGCAAAACCCTGTGACAAATAATGCATTTATGGACAAAAAAGTAAAACACAACAACATCAAAACAATAAAAAGTCTTGTCGGAGCCGGGAATTGAACCCGTGAACTCTCGCAAGCGTATGTTTTACCTCTGCACCGCCGAGTCAACTGAAAGTAACGAAATCTTGTAGTCAAGCTATTTAACTGTTTGAACGCAATGGGTCGAAATGTAAATTAAGCCGAACTTGCGGCCACATATTTTCAACAAATTCTTTTTTATGTATTACATCCATTGATAACTAAAGTTGGCAGTTTCTCATATTTACAGGAGTATGTTTCACTGCTTAAATATTGTTAAAATGTAAGATGTAAACAATTCTGACCTAAACGATACAGGCATAGCATCTTTAACATAATATTTTCCAGTTCCATTTACAAAGAGAAAGCATTGTGTTTAAATATTTAGTCAGGTTTATAAGCGTTGATTACGTGACCTAGATTACTTTTAAAGATTCTTGTGATACTGAGAAAACTTACAGTCGAATACTTACTGAAATCACGAACATGTGAATAGTGATATCATTAGTTATTCTTCTTGCACTGTATTCTGGCATGATGCACTTTATAAGTATTAAACAGAAACATTTTCAGGTTTACGGACATCAAATCAGTTTTATTTAGACATATTACAATTCTAAAGACTTAAATTGGAATAAAACAAATTATTTGATAATTCAATTCTCGTTTTTACCGTGTTTAAAACGTATTGAGTATACATATATATACTTCACCTCACATGCGTTATTAATTATACAGTTTTTGTGACCTCAAAAGTCAGTACTTTCGTCTTTCTCATGGCAATGTCGCCTTCACATGCGCAATGTCGCCCAGGGGCGCTGTTTTGAACGCATATATAGCATATTCAGCCATTTTCCACTTCGTACTGAACACTCGTGACGTAGCTTGTTGCTCTTAACGGCACGTATAAAAGCACGACACCGAACGTACGAAAATAATACCGGCCACGTTACCGGCCAAAAACCGATAATCCCCTCGCTAGCCCCCCAAAGGAAAATGACAGGGTGCTTTTTTGTTACTATAATAATATATTATATAGTAACAGTCGTCTTAAATCATTTTGTTGATTGAAGCTAGAATGCCTAAGCCAAAGAACGTATTATTTTTCGTATTTTTGTTATTTAATACCTTTTACTCAGTAAATTGTCCATTAAAGGGACAAAATATAAATTACAGTATTTCTATTCTTTATTTAATATTTCGGCCCGAGGGCCTTTATCAAAATATGAAAATATATGAATATGAAAATATGAAATATTAAATAAAGAGTAGAAATACTTGATTAATACCTTTTAATCATTTATTCGCACAGACACGTCGCAAAGAACGAGTTATACCAGTACACGCAGACACTAACACAAGACTTCCTTACATCCGGCGGCGCTTGGTAAATGTAAGGAGAATGTCGCAATTTACCTTTTTGGGGATTCGCGGACGTCACAGTTTCTTCTTCCTGTTTAAAATAAAAACCGGATCATGCTACTCATGCAAAGTAATGCACGTCCGCCACAAAGACAACTAACTCTTTAGGTGTATTAAGAAAACAACGTCAGAGCCCTTGATCGACCAGCTCGTAGTCCTAAATGAGCATGTCTGGGACGAGATAAACTGGCGACGCAGACCACAACGTGATCTTGTTAATAAAGACTGAATTGATTGCTGAAATTAGCCTTAAATACCTTCAAAAGTATGCTACAGTCTACGTCAATGAGGAGCAGGTGTTACTCGAACCAAAAGTAGGCACAAACGTTAAATACACTTTGTACTAAAATGTTGTTCCTGATTTGAGAAAACGAAATTTGGCACCACGATACTATAAAATTGATATTTTCAATGAAATCGTAATCTTTGAATAAAGATATTTTACTGATGTACTTGTATACGACATTGATTCTTTTTATGCAAAATCTCACGACGTACCTTTCAAAATGATTGAGAAATTCCCCATCAGTTTGTAAAACGTAAATAAATAGTTGAGGTATGCAGCTGCAGGTATCAATGTTCAGGTGTATAGGTGCTGATAACATGGAGTAGTATGGCACGCCAATGCTGTCTTATGCATACAAAAAATAAATTGTGTTGCGTCCATTTAAATCGTGTTGCAAAAACAGTTCATCGCGATGGAAATTTGGCATATCGTGATGTCTGTTTAATAGATCGTGTTGCAGCCATAACATATCGTGATGTGAACTTCATATGTCGTGATGTGAGTTGTATATTTCGTGATGCAAACTTCATACGTCGTGATGTGAGTAAATAATATCGTGTTGCAAATATGGTATATCGTGATGTGAACTTCATGTGTCGTGATGTAAGTTGTATATGTCGTGATGCGA
>Ga0224511_10004241_pt1 | contig 10756 bp, 8 predicted proteins | sample SF_May12_sed_USG_2_FD_169988 | JGI IMG/M metagenome (GOLD analysis project Ga0224511, IMG submission 169988) | Sediment microbial communities from San Francisco Bay, California, United States - SF_May12_sed_USGS_8_1 | ecosystem: Environmental > Aquatic > Marine > Sediment | place: USA... | reverse complement strand
GAAGCGGTCGCAGCGATTAATAAGCAAGAGGTAAAGCAATCAGACCAGGGGCCGCCAACCGAGAAATCTATTGAGGAGCTTTATCAGTGGTTGGAACAAGGTGCGTCAGCCCCCGCGCCAGTCTCGCCCGATCCGTCCCATTGTCAGATATTTTTACCGCTGATTTGCCTCGCTAGAAATCAACTTCATCGTATCCAGAGGCTGGAAGAACAAAACACTATTCTGAAAGATACCCTGAAAAGCGAGCGCATGAAACTGGACAGGGTGAGACGTGTGCCGGGTTACAAGCTGATATCCAGCTTGCTTAAGTTGATAAATCATTAGACCAGATACCTATTTTTTGAGAAACACGGCTTCTATTTCTATGCTGTACTTCCCGAATACCAAGGATTTCCGATGACAGTATTTATTCTGGAGCCATCCGCTGTTGAGTTTAATCGAACACATACCTTTCAGGGATTGACTGGCCATACCGAGATATTGCGAGCCAACAATCTGGAGGTTATATGGCTTATAAATCATCATAGTCCGGCACATCAAAGAGAGGGGGTAAAATCCATCCACCCGGTCTTTCATTATACGATATACGATGACATCGGGCGCAAAGTGTCATTTCTTAAGAAACCTGTATCGTGGTTCAAAAAGACTTTTCTTATACGGCGTACGCTGAAAGACTTAAAGAGTGCATTCAATCGCATAGACCTGTCCAATAAGGATCACTTGTTGGTGCCAGTTACCGACTGGATCATTTTCTCCGCGTTGATGAAGTGGGTGGAGGGCAGACCGGTGCAATCATTGCCGGTAATTCACTTTGTCATAATGTATGAGGTCGCTCCCTGGATGGTCGGAGGCTATCCCTATGAAAAAATTATTGGAAAATTGCGAAGAATGGGAGTCATCCGCGACAGAATACATTTATACACAGAGACCTTAAAGCATGCGCAGAATCTTAGGAAAGAGAACCTGGGGATAACGGTGGATGTATGTCCATACCCGATAGTGGCTAAGCTGGCTCCTGGTAAGACAGATACTGGACAAAAAGAAATATCAGTTTGCCTCCTGGGGGGTGGCCGAAGGGATAAAGGATTCCAGCATATGTTCGGTATAATCAGTAAATACCAAAAGCTTGCTAATGATAGGGAGCAGGTTCAGTTTATTCTTCAATTTCCTCGGGCAATGGATCGTCTTGAGGCGGAAGTAGAAAAAATAGCCAGCCTTAATGGCGTGAAGTTGCTGGAAAATCAATTGAGCCAGTCTGACTATCATGAGTATCTCCACCAGTCGGATATAATGATTTTTCCCTATACCAGGGGAGTATATGAGACCAGGGGATCGGGTATCGTTTGTCAGGCGGTGGCTGCGGGTAAGCCCATAGTAGTCACTAGATCTACGGCGCTAGCTGAAAGAATTACTCATGACAATGGGTTGGAAGCCGATGTAGGTGACGAGTTTGCAAAGGCTATTCTGGAAATTGTCAGGAATATAGAAATATTTAAAAGGAATGCGGAAATCGCGAGAGAGCATTTTAATAATGAAGTCTTGAATAGTTCTATTATCCAGAATATCAAAAAACATAATTAATTCGATTATTTTTAAAAAATATTCTCAAAAAAATGAATGTACAGAATAAACCGTTACCAAGGGTATTGCATATCTGTAATATGGACGGAAAAGGAGGAGCTGCCATAGGCGCTTATTACTTGCATAGCGCTATGAGAAGAAACGGAATAAATAGCAGGATGTTAGTTGTAAGAAAAACAACTGAAGACGAAAGTGTTCTGAAGGTAAGGACGTATCAGAAGCGCATTCGCAATTGGGAAAGAATGCTTGAGCATATTATTCTCGGGTTTCAGAAATCAAAAAACAACCTTATACGGACTCTAAATATTTTTCCAACAGGCTTGCATCGCCAGATAAACAAAATGGACGTTGATGTGGTCCAGTTGCACTGGTTGGGTATATGCACAATCAGTATTTGTGAAATTGCCAAGATAAATAAACCGGTAATCTGGAAAATGCCGGATATGTGGCCCTTTAGTGGCAGCGAGCATTATACGTTACCGGATGAGAATCAACGGTATATTGAGGGATACAGCAAAGCGAATAGAGACAGCAGTAGTCGTGGAATTGATGTCGATAAATGGATATGGAAACTGAAGAGTTATTGCTGGGGAAAAAAAGAATTAACCATCGTTGGGACCAGCAACTGGATTGCAGAGTGCGCCAAAAAAAGTGCATTGTTCCGGAACTATAATATCCACGTGGTAAACAATCCGATAAACAGGGAGTACTTTTACCCCGTTGATAAAGAGATCGCGAGAAAGCAGCTTGGTATTAATACTAAAAACAAAATAGTTTTGTTCGGTGCCTGGCATGTTGAAAGGGATGAACGCAAAGGTTTTTCCAAGATGCTTGATGCGCTTGACTATATTAAAACTGAAAAGGGCAGAAACGACATTACCCTGGCTGTGTTTGGAACAAAGAGCATGCCAGAGTTCATTGGTGACAGAGACTTGTCGGGATATATTCCTCCCTACGACATCGTATTTCTTGATGAGCTGACGGATTACGACAGGCTAAGAGGCGCCTATTCGGCGGCAGATGTGTATGTCACTCCGGCATTCCTGGAGGGCTTTGGCCTGACCGCGGCGGAATCCCTTGCGTGCGGTACGCCAGTGACCTGTTTTGATACCAGCGGCTTGAAAGATATAGTTGACCATAAAGTGAATGGATATCGCGCAAACTGTTATGATCATCAAGATCTGGCGGAAGGCATACTCTGGCTGCTTGACCAGGGAGGACCGGATATTCACCAGGCATGTGTCAAAAAAGCCGAATCGGCATTTGATATAAATCTTGTTGTGAATAAATATATTAATATCTATCGAACTGTATTGCGCGATAGTTCCCTTTCAGAATAACAGTCGCAATATTATTTCTATCGATTCCTGTTTTTTGACCAGAAAGAATTACAGGGAATTTTGCTCGTATCACACCTATCACTGTATTTTTTAGCAATTTCGGTAATCTCATTCAGCAATCCCGCTTTAAGAGTGATAGGTTTTAGGCCCATTTTCAGAAGCGTGGAATTGGCGACTAATAGCTCATTCTCATCGTCTTCATTGCGTGGATTATCCAGATGTTCTATTTCTGAACCGGTAAGATCGGCCACCACTTTAGCCAGCTCTCTTACACGATAAGTCTCCGTCATTTGATTCATAATAAACACTCTATCGCTGCTGGGGGGGTTTGATATAGCGAGTTCAATACATCTAACAGTGTCCTGTATGTTAATGAAAGCACGTGTCTGACCGCCGGTACCGTATACCGTTAGCGGATATCCTATCGCGGCCTGCATAAGAAAGCGATTTAAGACAGTTCCGTAATCTCCGTCATAATCAAATCGATTTATTAATCTATCATCAATGACAGTTTCTTCGGTTTGGGTTCCCCATACGATGCCCTGATGAAGATCGGTAATACGAATTTTGTCGTTCTTATTGTAGTAGTAAAACATCAGCTGGTCTTGTGTTTTAGTAAGATGATAAATGCTCCCGGGATTAGCCGGGTATAGAATCTCTTGATTTACCGTTTCGCCTTTGTCGTTTTTAATGCTTATGTCTAGATAGCCTTCGGGAATGGTTACACCGCAGGTGCTGTATCCGTATACGCCCATAGTTCCAAGATGAACAACATGAATGTCCAGGCCGGATTCAACGATCGCAGCTAACAGATTGTGCGTGGCATTGATATTATTGTTTACCGTATAGCGTTTATGCCACGAAGTTTTCATTGAGTAGGGGGCGGCCCTCTGCTCGGCAAAATGCACGATGGCCTTTGGACGATATTTTATTATTGTTGTTAACAGTCGATGATAACATTCTGATACATCGAAGTTGATGTACTCAATCCGATTGCCAGTCAGTTCCTTCCAGGCAGAGATTCGAGTGCCGATTGGATAGATAGGGGTGAGAGAATTGGCCTCAAGTTCATTGTCAATATTTCGTCTCGAAAGGTTGTCTATGACGATGACGTTGTATCCCTTTTTGGACAAGTGCAACGTCGTTGGCCAGCCGCAAAACCCATCTCCCCCCAGGACTAAAATAGTGTCTGATTCGCTCATAATAAAAATCGATAGAAATTATAGTATTAATAACAAGGTATATATGCCTAACTATAGTAGTTTAAAAATAAATGTATAGCCAACCACTGGTCTTACCTCCTGCCAAGACTGCAAAGATAGAAAAAGCCTCTTTGCAATAAATATTTTCCAGTGTATCGGACCAGATTGAGGACTACGCCGATCATATACAGATGGTTGATGGGGTATAGCAACTTGTACAAACTGATCAGGTCAGGAATGTTTGTGTGGGACTTGCGATCATGTAACGTTGCCCAAAATTCACCAAATGAAAGTCGTCCAGGCGCCTCGGCAGAAGAACCGGAGGCAGAATCTACTATAACAGTGGATTCTGCACATACAAAAAGAGGAATGTGGTTTCTGCGACACCTGAAATAGAATTCATGGTCGGCGCCATAGTGGGGTAGAGCTTGATCATTAAATAGTCCTATTTTTCCGAAAACGGAAGCAGGGATGACGACTCCTCGTGCGCCTAATATAAGTTTAGTCCTGATAGCAGAGCCGTTGTCTCGAGAAAACATTCCTGATCCGGGTAGTATTACTGTAGGGAACCCCAGAAGAAAACACGATGTAACATTCAAAATACTAGTGCGATGATCCTTGTCGGTTTGCGCAGGAGCGATTATTGACGGCGTGGGTGTTTCTTGTAAACAGGATAATAGCGTTTCTATGGTCCCGGGCAGTAGCCGGCAATCATCGTTCATCAGCATTATGCTGTCGGCATTGGATTTTATGGCGGCCTCTATTCCAATGTTGATGGCTCCGGTCCACCAGTTCGAGCTATCAGCACGTATCAATGTAACGCTTTTGTCCCACTCTGCTTCTCTTGGTATAGGATTAGCACCGTGATCAACTATAATAATAGAAACAGTCATATTGGTGCTTGAAACAATTGAATCAATACAGCGTTTCGTTGCAGCAAGGTCGCCATAGGTTGGAATAACAACGAAAAAAGATCCAGTAGTTCTCATATTTACTGAGAAGATCCTAGAACGCGGTTATACAGATCAATATAGTGTGGCACACTGACTTCCTCAGAGAAGAGCTCTTGTGCTCGTTTCTTCGCAGCATTACCCATGTTATCGGTCATCGTGGGATTGTTTCTGAGCTGTTCACAGGCACTTACATATTCACCGATATTGCCGGTCTCACAGAGAATACCCGTCACCCCATGCTCGACTACTTCCGGTAAAGATGAGTTTCGTGAGCTTATAACGGGTTTTCCGCATGCCATCGCCTCTAGTGCAACAAAACCAAATCCCTCAAGCCTTGTCGGAAACAACACAGCATCGCATTCGTAATAAGCAGTGAACAGATCATCGTCATACTTCGGACCGACAACAGTAATATTGGCGCTATCGATATAAACAGGGTCAATATCACTGTTGCTGATAATGGTTAATCGGTATTCTGGTCCGAGTTTTTCCATAATGGGGCGCAATAGATCCACACCCTTCCGGCGTGACGCATTGCCGACAAACAGAAGATGAAATAAGCCATCATCATTCTCTGAGGATCTATTATCTCTTAGTCTTCTCATATCCAGATAGTTGTAGATTGTTTCTATTTGCGGAATACGAAAAATAGATTGACTGACAGTGGCGGTATAATGACTAACAGCCGTAATGGCGGACGATCTACTGAAAGATAGTCCTTCGTAGAATCGGATTAGGAGTGTGTGGTAGATCCATTGCAGAGTAGATTTGTACCCATTATAGGCTGGGTCCAACACCGCGAGATGAATAGTGGTAACCAATGGTATGTATTTTCGATAGAACGCAAACGCATTCCAGGAATTGGCATGGATCAAATCAACCTTTGGTGTTGGATATAAACGAAGCAGGAAAGGAAAAATCTCAAAATACCAGGGAAACCAGGTGATCAATGTCTCAATGCCGTATTTTTCCAGGGACTCGGCGAGGCGAATCGTAAAGATATCTGTGCCGCTGCTGGTTTTTATGACCGGGAACCAGACCTTCATTTTCTATTTTGAGGTAGCATTATGAGAGTTGGATAATAGCTGGTCATAAAGTTGATTAAATCTTTCCGATACATTCTTCCAGTCATACTTATCATAGGCAATTTTGAAGGCATTGCTAGCCAATCGTTGCCGTTTTTGCTTATCCAGGAGCAGGTTTTGAATTTCCCTGGCAAGCTGATCGGGCCGATTGGGGTCTACCAGTATTCCTGTTTCTCCGTCAGCGATAACCTCCGGTATCCCGCCAGTACGGGTGGCGATCACGCAAACTTTACTGGCAAAGGCCTCTATAAAAACGACACCCTGTCCCTCGGTGTCGCCCGAAGAATCCGCTACTGATGGACCGACAAACAAATCGGCTGCTGCATAATATTGAGGCAAATCCTGATTCGGTATCTGGCCCCAGAACTTAACAGCGTCTGATATTCCCAATTCAGAGGCAAGCTGCACCAGACCGGTTCGTTTATGACCCTCCCCGATGACCCAGAGTATTGTTGTCTTTCGCAAATCATCGGGCAGCGCCGCCATTGCTCTGATGAGGTCGTCGACGCCTTTCTTTTCTACAAGTCTGCCGACAAATAAAATGATGTTCCGCCGATCGTCTTTTTTTCTCAGAATTTCAGTTGATCCGGAGGAAAAGTGAGACACCTCTACACCCATAGGAATAATGACAGCCTTGTTACGCAACAGATTTGGGCAGGCGGCAGAGGCGGTTGCGACTGTGTTGGCAGTCCAGCTGTTGCAGTGTGACAAGGTAAATTGTTTGATGGCCATTAATAAACGGGATCTATAGGCGTAGGCGTCTGCGCCATGAGCGCTGACGACAACAGGTTTTTTCAGGAGGATACCGGCAAGCACAGCCAAAAAGCCCTGCGGTAGCACCCAGTGAGCATGTATTACGTCCGGTTTGTATTTGCGAGTTATAGTAATCAGTGTAAAAAACATTGAGGCAACAAAAAAGGGAACAAGAATCCATAGGGCTGGATGGTTTTTCAGATTCGGTAATATACCTGATCCATATGCCAACCGTTGCCAGGGGCGGAAGAAATATCTGAAATAATGCACGTGTTCGTCAAATGGGCTGGTGTCAAGGTTAGAGTCGGGCGCGATCACATGAATATGAGTGCCCTGGCTTCTTAAATTCTTAACCAGATGCAGTAAAAACGGGGAAGAATTGTCAGAGTCATATCTGGGGTAACTGGACGTGAGCATAACAACAGTTTTCATAATCGTATAACCAGTCGATTTCTATCGATAACCCTGGTGATTAGATGTCGGGAATGTATAGGGTAGATACCTAGTCCTTCCTGTCGCTCTTATTCAATAACCATTCCATTGATTCACTATTACGATAGTGTAGCGATGATATTTGTTCGGACAGTATGCCTATCAAGAAGGTGAATAACGCAGAAATAAATAATAGCGCACTCATATTGGTGAATCGGCTGAACATTATATAGGTGTAGCTATAGTAGAGTGCACCAACTAGAAATAGCGCTGCGCTAATAGGGAGAAATAATCGCATGGGAGAAAATAATGCCCCGACCCTCAGTATTATGATGAAGAATCGCAGGCCGTCACGAAACAGGCGGATTTTACTGGAGCTCATTCTTCGGCGTGCCTCGATCGGAATATAGGATATGGGAAAGGCTGATCGCAGAAAGGCCATTGTTATAGTAGTAGGATAAGAGAAACCGTTGGGAAGAAGATACAAAAAGCGTTTAAACTTCTCGGCTCGGGCGGCCCTGAATCCGGAGGTTAGATCAAGAATACGAAAACCGGTCATGAGAGAAGCCAGGGTGTTGTAGACTTTATTGGCGATGCGTCTGGCAGGCGCCTGGGACAGGCCATACTGACGCGCACCCACTACCATGTCATATCCTTTCGTTAACTCGTCCAGAAGAATTTGTATATTGTTCGGATCGTGTTGACCGTCAGCATCCATAAAAACAAGAATTTCACCCGTGGCTGCACGCGCTCCTGACTTGATTGCCGACCCGTTTCCCATGGTGTAGGGATGATTGATAACCTTTACCTTATTATTCTGGCAAATGGCTAATGTATCGTCTGTGGAGCTATCGTTGACGACAATGAGTTCTGCTTCCGGGTGCAGTTTCTTTATTTTTGGCAGAAGCTCAGCAAGCCCATCAGCTTCATTTTTTGCAGGTAATATAATAGAGACCGATGACATGGCGATGAATGCGTTTGTATTAAAGTTATTTTAGTTTGGCCTGTAGCGTATTTAGCCTATCAACGTCCGGCTGCTTCAGTAGTATATTGGATGATTGCATAGTATCCAATATTTTACCTGCTTTTTCCCGCTGCCCCATGGCAATCAATATTTCGGCAGCCTCAAGATAGTGTGCAGGCAAAGGACTACCCAGCTTTATTGACTCCTGCAAGTAGAATAGGGCCTTATCCTGTTTTTGTCGTATTCGGTAAACGTCGATCAGTTTGTGATAGGCAAACAGGCGCCAGGCATTGTTAGCTTTATTGGTCGTTAAATAACCCTCATACATTGAAATGAGCCTGTCACTGAGGTTGGGTTCGGCTGTTGTGACAAGCAATAATGGTACAAAAGTATGTAGAATCTCCGGATCCACAAGTGTTGCTTTGGGTAACAGAGCAGTGGTTTCCTGAAGCAATGTCTCGGGCATGGATTGGCCAGACTGAAAAAGATGCTGGATAAGCCGTAACCGGGTTTTTGGGTCAGCAGGATCCAGATTGACCGCCCTGACGAGATAGTTTAGCGCAAGATCGTATCGCTTTTTCTCGTGTAGCAGTGCCGCTATCTGGGTGTTTGCTCTAATTGAGTTGGGGTGGGCTCTCACTTCTTGTGCTGCCAGGCTCCAGCTCGTTTGCCAGTGTTGTGCGCGGGCGTAGTTACCGTATGCCGCCAGTGCAGTAAAAATGATTATAAACGCGTGTTGTGCATAGGCATTGTTGGTGCTTTCCTGGCGTCGTTGATAGGGATACAAAACATAAAACACCAATGCCAGAATCAGGCCGAACTGGGGCAGGTAATTGCGGTGTTCGTGAATCAGCTCTAGTGGAAATATGGAAGACTCCAGGCTATGGCCGAGAAAATACCAGAATATCCCCAAAGCAATTAATGGCGCACGGTTTCGTAGAGCTATCGCCAGTGCAATCAATGCAATGATTCCGGCGATAGCAGGGAGTGTCGAAAACGGCTCCAGTAGTCCGGTTGAAAGCGCAAAATCGTCGTGGTAGAGGCCCATTCTCGAGATATTCGGGATGACTATCAGGCTGAGATAAAACCAGAGCACACGGGTTTCCGTCAGGAATCGTTGCTCCAGAGTGAATGGGTAACGCGTGTAATCCAGAAAAGCATCCAGTTTGAATATCAGTAGCAGCAGCCCTGCCATAATAGGTAGTGCCACCGTCAATGCGAACAACCACCGGAAGGCCTTGCCGGTAGTGGGCGCTGCTTTGAAGCGAAAAACCAATACCTCGATCAGTAAAACAAAAGCAGGTAACAAGGCACCGTTTTCCTTGCTAAACACGGCCAGCACGGTCCACAAAGGCAGTGTTAACAGCAACCACAACCCGGTCTTGTTTCCGGAGAGGACTCGTTCACGACCTATAACATAGCAGAGCAGACCAGCAACAATAAACAGGGTTGCCAGACTGTTCATGCGCTGCACGACGTACAAGACCGTCGTTAGATTCAGGGGATGATACAACCAGAGGCCGGTGGCAAGCAGGCTTACCAGCCTTAGGTGATTGCTTGTAACCTGTGCCGCATGCTGTTGCCTCTGATTCAACGAATTCAACAGCCGGTAGGCCAGGGTCCCCAGTAGCAGACCATTGAAAATATGAATCATCAGGTTGGTCAGCTTGTAGTAGTACGTATCAAACTGGAACAGCGCGGCATTGATTGCGAAAGAGAGCATGGACAGGGGACGCCCCAGCAATCCCGAATCGTTCGATTGTGCTGCTGCGTAAAAGGAGGCAAATCCCGGTTTAATATTGTGTAAGGTCGGATTTGCCAGAATATTGCTCAGGTCATCGAAGACAAAAGGGCCTGACAACCCGGGACTGTAAACAAGATAGGCAACCGCCGACAGGACAATGCCGGTGAGCAGGGTTAACCCATAGCTGCGAATGAGAGGATGCATGGTTTGGTGTGATTTAGTGCTAGTGACGTGATTTACCCATAAACTATCCAAAGAAAAAAGCCCCCATAAAGGGGGCTTTTATCACGCAGTGTTGACCGCGATTACTGTTTCGGTAAATGCTTGGTAAATACTGCATCAGCAGCGCCATTGTTGTCGATCACCCAACGGACACTGCCCTGGCCAACAGAAGAGCGGTAACGCAAGGTGCGGTTAGCCGGTGAAGCAGGATAGCCAGGAAGCGCGCCTGATCTAAAGGTACAGGTGAATTCGATATCCCAGGCGCCTACGGTAGAGACTTCTGGGTCTTCGCCGGTAGGGATTGAATTCACAACAATGGTAGCCAGGTTGTTGCTGCGATAGGATACCGCCTGGGCTATACCCAAGTCGGCGATAGTGGCAACTGTGGTGGGAATAGCCGAACCATTCAGGTTACCTGCTTCAATAATAGTTCCGTCTTGCAGGGCCATGGCGGCGTTGGTCTTAATGGCAGCAGCACTG
>Ga0224511_10004240_pt1 | contig 10757 bp, 12 predicted proteins | sample SF_May12_sed_USG_2_FD_169988 | JGI IMG/M metagenome (GOLD analysis project Ga0224511, IMG submission 169988) | Sediment microbial communities from San Francisco Bay, California, United States - SF_May12_sed_USGS_8_1 | ecosystem: Environmental > Aquatic > Marine > Sediment | place: USA... | reverse complement strand
TAAATTTGTTTTATATATTTTCGACTCGGGGAGTTGAACCCTTGTCATCGACTTTACAGTCGAACAACTATACCACTGAGCTACATACATGTATATCGTTATAGAGGTGGTTTGATATTAACATATAAATAACTTTCCAAAGGTACATTTTTGCTCTAAAATAAGGTCAAACTTAGCGGAGATTATCGGATTAAGACCAGTAGATCAGTAGTGAAAGATCAAGTTACCATTTAAGAATCATGAGTATGAATGGTAAATAGTGAAAGTGAAAGCAAGGGCGTACACCTGCTTCATTTAATTGCTTTTTGCCTCGGTTTAACAAATAAAGTTATACAGAAATATATCCTTGAGGTACTTAACATTAACGTTCACACGTTATCGATAGGTAATACTTCATATAATACGATTGTATGTAAATAAATGTAAGCGAGCGATAAATCAGAAGTTTTCATTTCCGTTGCAATCTTTTTGAAGGTTGATTACACGGCTATTTATATCAAACACGTGCCCTGTTAAAAGGCGGATTGTTCGATTTATTTATAGATGTATTTAAAATCATTTTTGACGATAATGTTTTGATGCACAAAATTAATTAATTATGACACGTGCCCAGTTAAAATGTGGATTGTTCGATTTACTCAAACTCATTTATTGCCGATAATGTTTTAATGCATCATAGACGCAGTTGTTCGTAGGTTGTTGTTAATAAAAAGAAACCAAGGAAAATGAAAAAACTAAATCTTTATGTTCTTTAATTTTAAAAAAAAGTATTTTTTAAAGCTTCACAAACATTTTTATGAATAAAAATAACATTAAATTATTAAACTTTTGTTCATTTTATGACTGAAAGTTGATAGTATTGTTTATTCTATAAATAAGATTGATTAAAACGTCTTGTTTAATATACCCCCCCCTCTTATGTCGTCACAATGACTGGTCAAAGTAGGCGGAGCAAGTGTTTCTAATATTTATTGACTCCAATAACTGAAACTTTTCATGATCTTACTTGGTTATTGAGCTAGTTTTGAACCAATATACATGTATGAACATATCGATACTGCATGTGAAACGTTCCTGTGTTCTGATTGGCCCTGGAATTTAGTGAACTGTAAATTGGGAATGCTAGTACCTCAACAGACAGACCTAAAATGAGTGACCGCGTCATTTAGCAAAATAGTATGATTTATTGTATATGTTACCAAAATTAACATATAAACATCATGAAAAAAGAAGACGAGAACACTAAACAAAACGTCGTTGCACTTGCATGCAAAGCGTTCACATGGACGAAATAGATTTTCAATTATCACAGACACTTTAAAATCTCAGTATTCTCTATGAGCTTTACATGGACGAAATAGATTTTCAATTATCACAGACACTTTTAAATCGCAGTATTCTCTATGAGCTTCACATGGACGAAATAGATTTTCAATTATCACATACACTTTAAAATCTCAGTATTCTCTATGAGCTTTACATGGACAATATAGATTTTCAATTATCACAGACACTTTAAAATCTCAGTATTCTCTATGAGCTTCACATGGACGAAATAGATTTTCTATTATCACAGACACATTAAAATCTCAGTATTCTCTTTGAACTCGTGACTATCATAATAGGCACATGTTTTAGTATACGCTTAGTGATTTGATTAAACTTACGTCTTAACATAAAAAAGTATGTTAAAAAGGCAATTAAATGTAAATGATTTTCAGCAGAAAGCAATAGTCTTTACTTAAGAATCATCTCAGCGAAAGAGTAAAATAAAACAATATATATGATACGTGCTTGCTTATTTACAATGTTCATTCCACCTTAAACATCTTCCTCCACAGTCTCAAGAGTACTTTCATAGAGAGCGGAGGAACCTCCATAAGCGGAGTCTTTAGACGAGGAAAAACGACGCTTGAGTGGGGTCGTAGGGTTAGGTTGAATGATAGTTTCTGAATTCTCATGCGAGTTTGGTTTGTTCGGTTTCGCGTAGTCCTCAGCCTCAACTAGCTGACCATTGTTCTCGTTAGTGTTTGTGTCGGTACCATTGTTCTCGTTAGTGTTTGTGTCGGTACCATTGTTCTCGTTAGTGTTTGTGTCGGTACCATTGTTCTCGTTAGTGTTTGTGTTAGTACCATTGATCTCGTTAGTGTTTGTGTTGGTACCATTGTTCTCGTTAGTGTCTATGTTGGTACCATTATCCTCTTTGGTGGTTTTGTTGGTACCATTGTTCTCGTTAGTGTTTGTGTTGGTACCATTGTTCTCGTTAGTGTTTGTGTCGGTACCATTGTCCTCGGTATTGGCTGTGTCAATTTGGGTCGGATCATTAATTAGGATATCAGCGTAACGCAACCGATTGGTACGGGTGACTGTTTCAGGACCGTTGTCATCTTGTTCTTTGATCGAGATATTGATATTAGCAGACGGTATACGTATGTGAGTGGATTTCTGGCTGTCCATTTCTGGTCTCTGTGAAAGCTGTTTCGCTGAATAAATGCCCCTTGAAGAATAGTAATCAAAAGCGGATTCTTCAGGTTCGTTGGGGATGTCTGAAATAAAAAAGCTTATAACGTGATTTTCTGTTTTTGCACTTATTCAATATTTGGGAATAAATGCAACATATTTTAGTAGACATGTTAATGTACTGTTATGTACAACTATTATCCTGTGTTAAAATGAATGCCTACCGTCTAGTTCTTTCTGCTGGGAAGTTAAGATCAATTCAGTAGCACGCATCTCCCTTAGAAGTCTTATTTTCTCATCGTTGATTTTTTCAATGTTTTCACGACTCTCTTTTAGTCTCTTAAGCTTTTCCAGCTCTGACTGTTGAAGAAAACGCGTTTCTTCAGTTTTATCAATCTCTTCCGAAAGCGTGTGGCTGTCCGCGTGAATCAATTCTTTTAATGGCAAACACGACTTTGCCATAATGATTGAACTGACACGATGCAATCCATCCGCCTTCTTCACTTGAGTATCATTTAAGTCATGTTCATCTGCGTGTCTCTTATCCACCTGCCTATATATAACGTGCGTTTCTTCTGCCGGCCCCTCATTTGAACGCGTTTCATCTGTGATGATTCTGACTTTCACACGTGTTTTGTCTCTTGTGTTAAATGTGTGATTGGCGCACGTGAAATATCTCGATTCTGCCTCCTCGTCTCTATCAAGAACGGCGTACTTACTCGAAGTTTCTGCAACATTCAACCATGTCAATGTATAAACCCGTACCACTTGTATATTGTGAACTAGTTTTAGTGCTTCAGTCAAAAGAAACACAAATTTGACTGGCAGAGTAACCAGGAAAGTAATAAAAATACATGCCTTCGACAGGTGACGAAGCGAGGGACGTGGGAACGGAACCATCGATCTCTTCATTGTCTTCTCGATTGACGTCAAAAGCTGAGGGATGTTGACCTATTTTGGATGAAAAGAGACCATGCAAACACGTGTTTATATGCACATAATTAAGAGTGTTTGTACTAATACGCACCACCTAAGCAACGCGCGATGCAAATCTATTTCATAAGTTATACATATTAGTGTGTGGCCGTAGAAAAGGGGATCAGTGCTCGTCTCGTTTTGTCGAGAGCGTGGGATCAACCCCGGTCCAGGCCAAATATGTGTCTTTGTTCAAATTGAATTTTGTATATGTGTCCAAGTCTGACATTTTGGTTCCAATTGCTTATTTAAGCGATATTGAGATTTTGGTATCATTTGAAAAGGCTATGTTTGAATAATACAGACAATATTTATGTCAATATAACCTCATTGAAGTAAATGCCTGAATCATAATGAATGGTGAACATGACAAATATAAGGGAGATGCATTTTTATCAATACAATTGGGGCTAATTTAATGGGATAATTTTGCAAAGATATGATATACTTAAATCACTTGTAAAGAATTAAGTCACTGAAAACCTTTCAACAGTTTTTGTGGGCCGGGTAAAAACCTGTTAAAAACCATCATAATTTGATGGATTATTTTGACGTCATTTTACTAAGTGACGTCATTTGAGCATTTGGACCTGTTAAAAACCATCATAATTTGATGGATTATTTTGACGTCATTTTACTAAGTGACGTCATTTGAGCATTTGGACCAAAAGTCACACGTCGGGTCACATATTTAAATAAAAAAATCTAGCACATTTGCTGACCCAACTTGCAACCCTGTAGACCTATTATTATAAGATGGCATTTTACCAAATAGTTTAACTAAACTGTAACTATCACACTATAGAACAACAAAGCTACATACATAATTATACAGCCCTTAACAGCTTATAATTGAAATATATTTAAGTTAGTAAACACAATAGAGGCTATATGTGATAGCCACCACGGTGACGTTGTACTCACACTTTTCCCGAGGTGGTAGAGGCGGTGGTGGCGGATCGTTACCGTCATCGGAATCTGCGTACGTGTCATCACCGTCATACACATCTTCTATTGTCGGTGACGGTACAGGTTTCTTATCAAATGGTTTTCCTGCAAGTTACATTACCGGTTATGAATGATTGAAGAAAAACCAAAATCTATTCCATAAGTTATACATGTAAGTGTGGGGCAGTAGAGACGAGGATCAGTGCTCGTCTCGTTTTGTCGAGAGCGCGGGATCAATCCCGGTTCAGGCCAAAATATGTGTCTTTTTTAAATTGTATTATGTTTATTTAAAAATAAAAACTTATAATCACCTATAATACATATCGATACATGGTGAAATGAGTTTATTTTCGAACAGCAGTACGATTCAGAACTCATTAAGAAGTACCGTCATCAACAGTCTTTGGCGTTGTTTCACTGAGATGTAGAGTTTCTTCTCTATGGACACCGTCGTTATCCATGTTATGTTTTGTTTCTGTTCGATCGGGTTTACTACAGACATCGTCATGATCATCTAAAGCTGGCACGGGTGCAGCTCCCACTTGTAAACATATAGACTGTGGTAGTATCTTCACAATTGCACCCCGTTCAACTGCATACATATAATAACAATTAGAATAATATTACACTTTGTCAAATATATTAACGCACGCATTAGCAATTATAAGGTTTAGATCTCAATACCTTTATTACAGGTCTATGCATACATCTAACCTTACAAACATACCTTAAACTATCTGTCGAAGAACAAAGCTACTGACATAATTAAACAGTTCTAAAACAGCTTTTTAATGAAACATATATAAGTTGGTCCACAACATCGAGGCTATATACGGACGCCACCACGGTGAGGTTGTACTCACATTTTTTCCGAGGTGGTAGAGGTGGCGGTGGCAAAGGGATCCCTTTATTCTCGTACAGTATGTCTGATATCGGCAGCGATATAGGCTTCTTATCAAATGGTCTTACTGCAAGTTAAAGTATCCAATTGCATGCTGTAAATTTGACATTTGCTGGTCACACTCGACAGTTGCGGGTCACGTGACAAGTGTTTATTTCCTGTTATCAGACGTCATCTAAACAGTGTTATATTTAAACACAATTGCTGTTATGTTAATAACAAGACATTTATTACACTCTTCTGCTTCGAAATAAAATAAAAATATGTAAATGAAATAACTAAACCATAACACATTCAATTATCTATTAAATATACATGTAAAACAAAACAAAATAAATAAAGAAATGCAAAAAAGAAGGTTTAAAACAGCTTGGTTTTGTAGTTTTTGACAAGTGTGTCATAAAAAAGTTGGAAAAGTATAAATATATTTTCTAAATCTTGGTCAGTGGTAAATTATCTACAAATGTATATGCAATTAGTACATGTTTTTCTGAAATTGTGGCTTCAAATTGAACTTTTAGCAGTGACCTGTAAATAATTTGCTGGTACTTTCTCTTCCCGTGGAGCGGTGCAGTCAAGCATTTTGTGATCAAGTCTTCAATTAATCAAGTTTCGACAACCAACATCACATTTCAAGCAGCTAAGAGATTAGAAAATATGACTGGATAATCAACATATCGAAATACTATACCATTCGGGAAAAACAAATATCTTTCTCTAAAGTTGATCCGGAACTGTCGATGACCCGAAACTGTCGAGTTCACTGTACCATATTTTAATTTGCACCAAAAAATGAATACCTGATTAAGAAATCAAAATCACTGTAACTGCTATTACCTCCGGCGTCGTCATTGATGGCGTCATCGTTTGCGTCGTTGGTGGTGTCAAAGTCTGTTATGGACGCCCACTCAGCCACTGTGTTCCGCTCGGTAGATATGGTTACCACAGTTCCAGCCGACTGAGTCGTTGGTTCTTGAAGCTGTTTGACGTGTGTTTCCTCTTAAACAAAATACGCATTATAGAAAATTAGTCTTACACTTATTCTTGCCCTGTTTTTGTTTTTTTCATGACACTTAAAAACCAAGTAAATCTATATTATGACATATATTTTAGGACACCCTAGTAAGATAAAATGGTGACATTGAATTTAGAAAATAATAATTATAACAACCTGCAAGCCGTGGTCTAGGCAAAGGAGGCTTCTTATTTTTGTCATAAAGTGTAGACGAGGGCGGAGGCGCGAGGTTTTCTACATAGTCATATTCATATTTTTCTGTGATCTGCGTTCCCGTTTTATCTAGGACAAAACAATGTTTAAATATAATGTAAAACAAAACTCAGTAACATTATCATCGTGGACCATATTGGATATTGATATTTTTGTCAAATATGTTATCCACTTTAAATAAAGACGTTATTATTATTATTATTATTATTATTATTATTATTATTATTATTATTATTGTTGTTGTTGTTGTTGTTGTTGTTGTTGTTGGTAATATTAATATTATTATTATTATAATCATGAGATATGAACTTGTAGTATGAAAATGGTAAAGGGAAGTAGGCTTAAATGAGATTTAAGTCAAAGATACTGTGTAAAATAGATAATAGAACGTAAACTATGAAACAGTATAATAAATGTCTTTGTTTTCAAGAAATCATTCCAAAACCGTATGCTGTATGCTTAAGGTCGAGGTCGTTTCCTAAATACCAATTATAAACATATAATTCAATGTTGTTTTTTTAAATTTAAACGATATGAATTACGCCTTTAAAATACGAATTTTGTCTAATTGTTAAGTAATTTGGTCATTTCGATTTAGTTCCCAATCTCAAATAATATTATTTGCTTACATTTATGTCTTTGCGACTCTTGTGTGACGGTATAAACTAACGTAATGACAAAATATGATATGTCTGATTAAACTAACACTAGTCAGATATTGCATTTCAGCCGGTTATAATAAAAAGTTCAGGTGGTGCAAATTACATACATAATTAATATAAGTGTCAATGAGGTGTCATACGAGAAATAGCCAGAAACTAGTATCTCAGTGCACTAACTAGGTCGTGAAGTCGGTGGCGGGGTTGGTAGGCGCGGTCTAAATCGTGTGGAGCTGGTCGATTTTGGTTTGGTTTCAGACTCACTCGAATTTATGGTTCGTGTCTGTTTTTCCATTTTGATAGGATCTAGAGAATGTTCAAACATTAGAATAAATATTAGCATTATACCATTTCGAAAAGACATAACTCATACGTGTCTTATTAGAAGTTTTTACGTTGTTCAAAAAGTGTTTTTGTTATTACACCAAGATGAAACTGAAATACTCTAATTAGGTGTTTACATAGATTATCTATACGTTTACTTACTGCATAAACTTAATAAGTGCAAGGTTACTCGCCAATTATTCCATCTAGTAGCTCAGGAATGTCGAGAATATCCGCGGCGTCCGTTTGGTCCACTGTTCTGAGAGCTTCTATAAAAGCTTTGTACCAGAAGATGTGTTTAGTGGGCAGTATCTCCAGCAAGAGGTCGACGGCGGCAATTGGGCCCTCGTTGGTCTCCAGACGCGCGACGCGTTCCTTGTCCTCCGCCTTGATGACGTCACGGCTGTATAGCTCGGGCAGCAATTCGCTGGGTACAACGAGCTTTCGCAATTGCGGCTGTACGATCTTTAGGTAGCGACACTGGTAGGTGTGGTCTACCGTGACTTCACTTACCAGATTCTGAACCACGTAATCGTAACCTGGTGTTAAAACAGTACGTGTACATTTAACAACAAACTTATTGGCTAGAATAAAATGAAGTCAAAAATAATATTTATATTGCATAAATATGTTTTTTACAAAGTTGTGTGTGAAACTGCTTTCTTAAGTCTAAATTCCTTTTACATTGATGAACCAGTGTCAAATGTTTGGATACTTACCACATTGTTCAAAAGCGTGGACGAGTTGTCGCCAGCGTCCGGGTTCCCCAGACGCATCAATGTCATCTAGAAGCTTACACATGGCCTCGCGGTTGGTGGAGCGGGTCACTATGTTCCGGTAGTCTTGGGGGTACTCTGTATTAGCAACGATAACAGAACTTGATTAGGAAAGAGCACTCCAATCGTTATTTCAAGGCTATTACATTTATGTTTATTCATAATATGATTTCTAATGTAGGTAAATAATTTCATCCAAACACATATACACCCTTTATGAGCCCCACATATTAAGGACGCAGCATCTCTCGGCTAGGTAGCTCATAACGAAGCTTCTGCGGCTAGGTACAGAGGCTCTTTTGTTCTAAGGAAACAGTTAAATTTGGTGATTAAATAAATGATTTAAAAAGTTAAATTCATCATGGAATTTGAAGACAGGGTGAGTCAAATTATCATAAAAAATTATAATTCGTGAACAGGTTTTGTAAACAATTCAATTCATCGTTAATGAAATTATACGGACTGAAGTTTTGGGTCTTTATTTTACTGCTTATTAGGGCTGGGTCGATACGGAAAAAACCGATACGATACGTATACGTAAACGCACAAAGCAATACGCAATACGTATTGACGATACGATACAAAGGTAAACGTTTGGGGACATTAAGAATTTAGATTAACTTAGTCCAAATCCTTGTTATAATCAATGTAGGGGGAAATAATGTCATAATAAAACAACACATTAATATTCTTTTATACAGTTTAATGATTAATCATTTAAAAACAAAACATCAAACGAAAGTTCAGGAAGTTACAGGAACTCACTTCTAAGACGGGTGTAAATGTAAAAAATGTCTGAAACTAAAAAACAACATCAGTAAACTCAGACTACTATTTTTCAAATTTTTAGTTTGTGTTGCTTACCTTTGTATCGATACGCCGCGAGACCGATAACCGAACCGTATCGTACTGCAAAAAAACGGTATAAATCGGTTTATCGATATATCGACAGAGCCCTACTACTTATTATTTAAAATGGAAACCACGTTCTTTAAGCAGAATTCCATAATTAATCATATTTCCCTGAGAATGGAAACCACATGCTGGAAATATGTTGGAATTCAGACACATTGCTGTCTGTTGTGCCTTCCTCAATCTGAAATGGATAGCACGTTTCACCAGGACATATACTATTGGTGTTTATAAATAACCGAAACGCATACCACGTTTCTATAGATTCCAATGTTATTTACACTTTCCTGAGAATGGATTCCACGTCCTGGGAACATGTTGGAATTTAGGCACATTGCCGCGGTTTAAAAATGGATATCACGTTTCACTAGGATATATATTTATATATATAATTTTGGCTGCTGTTTTCTCGTGCAGGCTGTGCTTCCTGAGGGCTTTCCCTTTCGTCAGTTTTATATATAACCATAAAATTATAGAAACGAATACCACGTTTCTATAGATTTACATATTATCCCTTAGAATGGAAACCACGTTCTGGGAAATGTTGGACTACAAACCCAAATGTTCAGTCAGAAACCAATAAAATATATATCTATAGTCTTACTATATACTATGATTGCCAGCTAAGATGGAAAAACGTTTACTGACTATTGCTGTTTAGCAGCCATTTTCATCTGACATTCTGAGCTTAAATAATGAGGCCGAATTGACAGACGGCCAGGGCGGAATTGACGACACGTCACCCGACAATACTTTTTTGAAAAACTTCGCCTTATGGGCAGAGCTGTTTCAGTGCACAGGTCCCTGCAAAGCATAAATGACACTTTGCTTGCAATGAAACGGGGTCTGGACTCCCTCATAGGCAAATCGGATGAAACCTCAAACAAACAGCCAAGGCAGGCTTATAACGCCGATGACGGATCTCCCTGTACATCGGACGTTGATGACATTGTAGACACATACCTGGAACCATGCCAACCAGGAGGGGGAGCTCAGAAGGGGACAATTCCTGGCAAGATTTAAGGGATTTTTTTCGAGGATGAGAAGGAATATGGAGATAACAGATCAAATGAACTAGCCAATATTGCTGATACCTTCCTAAGGACAAAATCTAATGAAGAAAAGGCCAAGACAAAATTAAGGACACAAAATGTCGATAACCTTTAAGTCCCAAAAGTCGAAGAGCATTTATGGAGACAGCTCAAACGCGAAACGAAAGCATTTGATTTCGCAATGCAAAGGTCTCAGTTTTCTCTGTGCCAAGCGATGGTGTCAGTTCTGAAAACAATGAACACCATAAAATCTGAAAGAGTACCAACTAAGGTCAAAGATCTAGCTGGGGATACCTTCAAAATCCTGGCACACGCTATTGCGCAGTGTAACGAATTACGTATGGAAAAATTAAAGCGGGATTTACTCCCAGAGTATCGGTCATTATGCTCGAACAAACCCTCAGCTACAAAGTTGTTTGGGGATAAGTATGCGGAGGACATTAAGACTTTCAATGAATAAAAAACAAACGACACATATGAAAAATCACTATCGAAATCATCAAACAGCCAAACAACGCAAGA
>Ga0224511_10004239_pt1 | contig 10758 bp, 4 predicted proteins | sample SF_May12_sed_USG_2_FD_169988 | JGI IMG/M metagenome (GOLD analysis project Ga0224511, IMG submission 169988) | Sediment microbial communities from San Francisco Bay, California, United States - SF_May12_sed_USGS_8_1 | ecosystem: Environmental > Aquatic > Marine > Sediment | place: USA... | reverse complement strand
GAGGACTAGCGTTTACAATTTTTTTAAATACAACCATTCCAATCATCATGCTGTTTATTACAGGAATATTCTGGTGAGAAGAATGACACAATAGATTATAATCTGATGCAGCATTATCCTCACTTCAACAACAGTAACAACAGACCAAGCGCTCCTTACCATCATAACTCACAGCACAGTATAGGTCAGTAGCAACGGACACCTGATGGTCTTCAATGGCAGGAGTCACATGTCTTCTGTTCGATATACTTGTATTATGAATTATGTTCAGGAGGTCGAAGACAAGGGCGATTTATATACAATGAAATTCTTTTTACGTGCTTCTCGGTGAAACTTAGCTAAAAAGTGTGTTGGTATACAGGATAGCTCAGTAGCTAATGCCTTTGGTTCAGGATCGAAATATCCTGCGTTCAGGCCATGCGAGACTATCACTCCTTTAGAACGGTAGTAACTGATCTTGTAGTTGAAAGCTAAATGTTGTCCATTCCTTCAGGTGATAGGCGGCAGCCATATGACGGAGATCCTCACTTCTCTCACAATTCACTGCCCCATCATTACGCAGCCAACTCCCGTGCCATGTCACCACCGCAGTTTAGTACCTTCCTACCGAGAGTAACGCAGGATGGAGAAACTAAACTACCCCACCCTCAAGGTAAGTCGCCTATCTCTCCCACATCTTTCCCCACCACTTTAGCAATGCCCCTACCTGTAGTTGTTTCGGAGACATGTATATTAAGAGTTGCCCCCAAGAGGCTATGAACTGCCCTACAGTTATATATTGTTATTGTTTCAAGATAGGGTGATCCCTTCCCCAGAACAAATGCTGGTGACGATATTGTGTAATAAAGTGAACAACCTGTTGGACATCTTGAATTAGGCTAAATCCCTATGGACTACGTCATTAGCTTCGTAAATAGCTACTGAAACTCCTTGCAGCTGTAGTCTGTAGTTCTCTGGTTCTGTTATCTGCCGGCCACCTTTTGATGACACGGCTTACTGATTTTAGGTTTACGACCAGTTCACAGTATGAGACCACAGTCACCAGTGTCCAGTCTCTCCGACGCTCCACAGAAACGGCGAAGGAAGAAGAGATCCACACCAAGTCGGGATTACCAGATGTCACATGACTCAGCTAAAGAGGCAGTGAGCAGCGATGGTATGTGTCGTCGGTTATTTCTTCAGTTCCGCCATACCATTGATGAGATTGGGAAGGCCATCTCCCAATCGACCATCTTGGAAATGAGCATCTGACCTAGTGACTCAATCCATGTACAATGTAAAATAACCTACTGATCTTATATTGGCATTTTGTCTTATGGGACTAGCATTGCTAAAAGCCCAATAATGGTAATGTCCAGGATGATCCGTGATTTATCCCATAGAGATGGTTCCTCTATGTGCATCTACTCCATTTCCCATCGCGGTTCGAATTCGACAAGGGTGAAAGAACAAAGTGCCTAACAAGCTTGGAGTCGAAACGAGGATCACCACCCACTCCGCCCTTACTTCGCCTCTGTAGGGCTGTGATATTGCATGGTCACTTCTTAGATGACCTCTGATCGGTCGCCATAAAAATAACCTCCTTTCTGGCCCTCTATGTCTTAAACCCGTAGAGTTAGCTTCCCCTATGTCCTTCTACGTTCACTATACTCTTCACTTCTTCATGAAGTCCTCCCGTTACCCCATCTCAATCAACCTGATCTATTGGTGAATTGTAGAGGCGAGTGGTATGGATGATGGAATGTTCAGTAAGGGTCTACCTCCCCCGCCTCATGTACCACACACCTACGCCACTTCCCCGGAGGAAACTACGCCGCTGCAAGATGGCATCACTGACTAAATAATCTCCCTAACCGTCGTCATGGCTCGGACTTGAATTGTTATTCATTTGTTTTTTATTTGGGGGCTGTCGACACTTGGTGCATTTTGTCCTACCAACACTTGCCATGAATCAGGTGTTCTCATTTATATCAGCTACCAGTTCTCATTATTAATATCGCTGTTATTATTCGGCATGACCAGGGTTGCACGCTGTGCTAAAGCACTTGTATTGGTAAACACTTTTGTATCTCACTATCACTTTGTGACTGAAAGAACAGCGCCAAGTATTTAGCTATACAGCAATGCCTCGCATACATTACTACGTAAACTTGTATTCCTTGTTACTCATTATTATTTTCATTCTTTTATTGACAATCTCGTTTTAATAACATTATGTCTTCCTTTATAATAAAGGCTGTTCAACAAAGTACATTGATATTTCAATGCCAACTAATCGAGGGGCTTACCACTCACCATGGTGCCTGGTGTAATTCTGCTCATCTCAATGAGATTCCGCCCCCCCCCCCTAGTAAAATTGTGTAACCTTTAGCTCTAGCCTCAGGCCAACCTATCTGGCGTACGGTCAACCTACATCTTTGAGTCACCTGTTTATCTAGACCAGACAGTTATTTGGCATAGTCATCAACCGTAACTATAAATGTCAACCAGTTCTGCATGTACACTTCTGGAATGGAAATTTGATAAATCATGGAGCTTTTGCTTGTACTGGTGTTTTTCTTTATTTCCTCCAATCTAGTTGTGCCATAGAATAAGTGGGTACATATTGTACTCCTAGTGTCTGTACTGGTTAGAGCCGGGCTAGTCTACCCAGAGATATAGAAACAGAGACCGGACAACTGAAAAAAGTCTCGCAACCTCCTGGTGATTACGAAATCGAGGCTTCCATTGTATAATATAAAAACAGCCTGTTTTCAACCAAGCCTTTTTAAAAGAAATACAGGGTTTGATCCTAGGATCTTATTAAGCAGGGGACTATGTGGATACTGAGATCATGTAGAATCATATAGAGAAGATAGCTCACATTGTGGTCTATGTGCCTATGCAGTGACAGTTTCTTGTCGTTTTACCAGTAATATTGTTAAGTATACAAAGTATATATAAAGTATATATTTGATCTGTGTAAATGACTAAACGAGATTACTAGCTTATAACAGCATTGATTTTGGGACAGCCTTTCCATGATAAATTTTGTCCAAGGATCAGCGGGTAATAGATGATAGGAAGGCCTGTTACAGTGCCAATGGAGTCCGTGTACTACTGCATGACATAGGCTCTGTAATACCCGCTGTATTCATGTTTATGAGGGTGTCAACTTGCCACAGATATGAGCTCTTTGTGTGGAGAACTATTTATTATCCTACAATACACAGTATCCCCATAATCCCCCTACTTAATAATTAATAATATTTAATTTTCCTGGGTCGGCTTTTATAGAGTAGACTTTGAGCTTTCAGATGATACTAGGTTTGACATGATTAGCCCAGTATTTCTTTTACAAAAGCTTGGTTGAAAACTGGCTATTTTTATATGATACAATGGCAGTCTTGATTTCATAATCACCAGGAGGTCACTCGACCATGTCCGTTGTCTGATCTCTATATCTATGTCTACGAATCGATCCAACAGAGGAAGTGAATGAATGCAATGGTGCGTTTCCAAAAAACGAACCGGATTCATTATCATGGTATAATCTTTGCTCACAGCTTCCTACAGGAAGTCTAAGGGGCTCTAAGTCAAGGCTATATAAAATTTTGGCCAATGGCAGGTCAATGAATACTATTTCATCCTGAATAGGACGTACCTTCAGCAAATCTGAAATTTAAAGGAAATTGTGCAGTGAAACCACTGAAACTCACTGAATGGTCAATACTAGCTTTGCAATATTTTGTGTGCGAATCACAAATAAATACAAATAGATGTCCATTTGGTCATTGCTATGGGATAATGTTCGCTAATGCTGAGAGAGCAAAGCTTGAAAAGCTTCATGGTCTCAACAGTACAAGTTGGAGCATGCAAACAATTCTGCAGAATGGGATTCTTTCTGGCGTGGTGGGATGATTGCATGATTGCTATCATTGACATTTTTGTTCACTTGAAATATTCACCAGTTATTTTTTTGTTCTTTTCATAATACACACTATAGCGTTTCTCTTTTCCCTGCTTATACTCGACATTTTATTATTATTTTCTATGTGAGGGGGGTCATAAAGTTTGCCCCACTCGCTAACAGGGAAGAGAGAATTTTCTTTGAGCTCAAAAACGAAACGCCATCGGATGCCTTGCCCCTACTGTACAAAACTCGCGCATTCAAACAATCGACCAAATCTCATACACTGCTATTTTATTGGGTAAATAATAAATCTGTTACAATATAGTTTTAGTTGTCACAACAAATTGGATAAGATGCACAGTCACATACAGTGAATAAACGTGAACAAAATAGTATTTTCTGCAAATAAACTTTCAAATCTTAACAGTTTTCACATAGACTCTGCGCAAAGAAAAATAGAATAAAATGTGTATCTTTCAAGATAAAATGCATAAATAGAGGATCAAAGGATCGATTGACAGTAACTAAAATATACCTGTTGCTCGCTACTCTCTACTGTCCATGAGGGGAAAACTCCCATTACAGATTGGCTGCAGTTTTGGGTTAATTTTGTATGCTTGCTATTAGATATGATACGAAAAATAAGCTCTATGACATAAAATCTATCTTCTTAAAATCTCCAATAAAAGCGAATAGAACCCAACTGTACGCGTTATACAAACTGTCGAAAGGGTTGTCTTCTCAATATGGGTAACTAAATATACAGTGAGTAGTGAACGAATGTCACGCGCTGAGAATCAGCAGAGACAGCTGGGTTACTGGCAGCCTATAGATTGTGTTGGTTCGGTGGGGGATTACGAAAATAGAGCAACCTGAGAAGGAAAATCTGGATCACGATGAGAGTTAAAAGGAATACCTAGCCAGCACCCACAGCCTGGGTTAACTAAAAATAAGGTTGGCTGTGATCGGGAGTAGTACATGGGAACATTGCGCCAGGCTTGCAGCCTCGAAACAACAATTATATTGTAAGGACTCAACACTGAGTGTAGGTCTGTGCGCTTGGCTGTATATTGATGTGTTGTGTAGGTTTCGCCTGGTGTAATTCTCAGCTGGCAGGTGGAATCCTACAGCTATGGCAAGTAACTCTACAATACAATATAAAACCATGTGACAAAAGCCCGGGTCGAGATGATTTGGCGGGGTCAAAATAAGTCTCACAGAACTCAAGCCTAAAGCCTAAAAAAAAATCTCGAGTGACAAATGGAGATAGTCCACCACATGTTTGGGTAACAAGGCAGACAAAGAAAATCATCCAAAGGAGACCCTCGCGTGACAGGCAGTTGCTGGCATATATTCGGAGTTGTGCCACCCTGAAGAAATGAAAACCCATATTATTTGGAATTATGGTATCTTGAAAAGATAAACTATGGTTACCTCGGATATGGATCGTTTCCTTTTCCAGCAATCAGGGTTCTGCTTCTTATACTGATCAGCCAGCTGCTTGGCTTCCTGGGAGAAGCCACGCCGCTCATCATTCTTCATCTTCTTCCAGCGATCTCCCAACAAGACACTGATAGCCCTGCAAAAACAACCTCGCCTGTCAAAACCATACAAAGATGGATAATGACAACATCATGCAGGTGCCTTCCTGTGCCGTATTCTATTGGTGGCTTATGAAGATGAATAGCGGCGGAGTGGTACAGATGCCCATCGAGCCATTACCCCGACAAAAACCTCCAGTTGGGGCAGGTGCCCATTGCACCCTTACTCCAACAACGAACCTGTTATCTTTGCCGGGGTACATCTGTGTGTATTCGAGTCTGAATTTCTTGGCAAAGAGCATAAACGCATTCATTGGACGTTTCGCTTTGCCACCAGATGCTGTTCGGCAGTGAGGCTTTGGACCATTACGCTGCTGAAGTTTCTTCTTATGCGCTTTACCAGTGGATTTCGGGTATGAGTGAGGCAGCTCTTCCAATGATAGGGATTCCTTCCTCAACTACAAAGAGATTACTTTAGCGCTCTACATTGATAGTTGATATGAATTCTTTTTTGTCTACTCAGGTAGTTGGCCATCCTATCTAATGAACCTCTTAGTCTGGAGCAGTACAGAGCTGGGAATTATGTGACGACCTCACTCTCACGGTGGCCGCTCCGCATGACTTGGACCAAGGATCTTTCGTTCCCGAGTCAAGGACTCTAGCCATTGAGCTGTCCCACTATTTGCAAGTTTTCCATCTAATGACCTGAGATTAGATGAGGCTTCATTGGTAGGATTGATAATAAGTGAGAATATTGCATTGTAAATACGCATCAGTATGTATATATGCCTGCGTAAAAAGTAGCTGATCAATTTAGAAGCAAAAAGAGTTATGCCCATCATGCCGGTCACTCATCATCTGGTTAACAGTCTTATTACAAGGACAATCAATTAGTACGAGAAGGAAGGATTTATAATCCGTTAATCCAACAAAAGTTTTTTGTACCGGTGGATACTCCCCATACATATGAATTCAGCGAGATTACCATCAGATTATCTCTGTCTGTTACCTAGACAGGGAAATCCCTCAGGGTGATACTATGATCAGCTGATCAGAAGATTATGAGATCAACCATGACTATCTAAAAGCTTTTTTGGAGTGCATGCTTCTTACCATGGCCATCTGGTTGAGTGCAAACACAGCGCTAGAATCCTCTGGTGTGAACTTGTAGTCATTGAAACTTTTGATGGCTTTGCGAGTGAATGAAGCATCTGGATGATGGCTGGGTAGGCATATGTCATTCACATCTAGAGGGATGCACTGAATTGCATAATGCTCTTCTGTGAGCAATGGGAAACAGGAACACCAACCTAAAAAAAGACTCATTGACTGACCAGGACCAAAAGCTGTTATGCTGATGACAGAGCCATCCAAAGATTACTTTACCACCTCACTAAGCAACTGTCAAATTCCATTCGCTTCGTCAGTGTTATACTCAACTGTGGCCAAATAGTAATTTTTCGTTATGGCTGTGAGTTCTCTTTGTTGAGTAGGCCCATTCCTCGTTTGCATCTTGCCAAACTACAGATTTTGGCAATGTGTAGTCCATGTCATGCGTGATTGATGGGCAATACGTTTTTTGGCATTATATGTAAATGAAACGTGACAATGAATGATGCGTGCTGTCTCCACCGCCTGAACAAATCACTAACACTCACTACTAGTAATAGAATCTACTAGCCCACCCTAGTGAGTTCACTGGTTCATCGACTCAAAATCTATGGATTTTCCGAGAAGGCATTAAGTGCAACTCAGAGAAGAGTGATCTTAGGAATGAGGAGATGAGAGTCACCTTTCTCCTTTACAAAGAATGGATGGTCCCTGGAGCATTGAGCGTAGAGTGCTGAGCCGTCAAGCGAATCCACTGGTGTGAACATCAGGTGTAGAGTGGGACTCGATGAGATGACCTTGTGTAATTTGAGACCATGTGGAGCATAGCTATTCAGGTATTCTTCATTTAGATCGTCTTCAACCAACAGCCAATCACTAACGCGGCCATTTTCCACCCTCACTTTGGTGCCTGCAAAATAAGTACCTACTGTGTCTGCATAGAAAACAAATGTGATTATAGCTTACTAGACAATGGATCGCACTTTCTATCACAAGGAGACTCTCACTGCGTCACCCTCCCCTTACCTGCAAGGAAGCACTGCCATTTAGCTGTAGGCCATGATTGTGTGATTTCCGCATTGTTGTTTTCATCGGATGTGACTGACACATCGAGTTCGGATGATTGGGCACTAGCCGGTCGGCTGTCCTCATCGCTAGTAGTCGGGCTGCCCACTCTATCTTCCAGACTTCTGTCTTCTAGACTCCTGTCCTCAGAGCTCGGACTGGATGAGTATTTACTTTCTGGCCCCGAGAAGCTGAGAGATCGTTTACGTGAGACTACAGGGGAGGCCCTAAGAGGAGGCTTCGCGTATGAGTGTATCGATGCATTAAACGTCTGCGATGCCCTGGAACCCAAAAAAATCACAAGATCAACAAACTAGTATAAGGATGACCTCGAAGATAGACCAATGATAGACCAATCATGGCAGAAGTACCACTATTGTTATCGGCTGTAAACATCAGGTGTAACTGGGCCAATATGTTGTGACATGCAAGTCAGTGCACTGTATTGCACACTAAACAAAAGTAATGCATCAAACAAGCAATCAACGCCCAACAGCTCAGCCAGAAAACACAATAGAGGTAGGCAACAACTTTGCAATCATATAAATGTGCCAGGGCATGTCAAACAGGCCTGGTTGCCAATCACAGTAGAGTGTGGAGTGTAAAGTGGGCAGGTTTATTAGTGCTATGAATTCAAGCTAACCTCTGATACTCAGATAAGGACTGGTTGTTCCTTAATAGTGGGCTCTGTGGCCCCGTTGCGATGATGGCAAGTTGGGTCAGCGGATTACATATATCCTCCTCCATGCTGCCGATGTTAGTTCTGTATGGAGTAGGGCTGACTGTCAGATAATCTGCGTCACTGTGCATTGTCTGCTGTCTCCATGATGTGATGTCCAGCGGCTGCGAGGTGGAGACGACATCAACTTCTTCATCATCTACTGAAACCAACGGAATAAATAATCAGGAGGAGACAATCAAACCACCAGGCCCGGTCCAGATCATCAACCATTCCTACATTGGCACAGAGTTGATTTAAGCAATTCGTCTGCCTATGGTTGAGACCTCCACCCACATGCTGGTACCGCTTTCTAAGACAGGCCATTAGCTGAATTCCTCTGGCTATGAGCTCAATGGATTAATGGCAGTGCTAATAGAGGCCCTAAGGGGCACTCTAGTTATCTTTGATTTTATCACCAGTACAAATAAAAGGTCCCAAGGTGGTATTCTGGTCAGCTGGGGTGGCAAGCACTCCTAAACTAACCACCAGGTAGTTCAGCTGTTCACTAAACTGGTGGTAACCAGCAGTAATACTTAAAGGAAGGCGACCAGCTGGTCTTATGGCTTGAAATGTGTTTGATTCTTATCTTTCCAAACAGTTTTATCAACCCAACCACTCGTCAATCTTGAGGGCACGCTTCAAACAGCTCCGATACAAGAAAACCAACACAATTTAGCTAGATCTGACAGTCGAAGGATCACAGATACGTACATAGTGTACATGCACCAATATGTCACGCGAATTGACTACTTTATTATTGTGTAATGAGTCGTGACAACGGAACTTTGCGCATGTAAGCATATCTGGTTGGAATTTTACCCCACTGCAAAGGCATCAGGCCAGTAATCCAGGCATCTATGGGTCTGTTAGGTCATCTGGACCTAATCCATAATAAACAGTTGTTGGTTCTTTTAAAGATACACAATACGAGTATAATTAATAGCGTCCATCGGTATATCAAGTATTATTGCTGCCACACAAACTCATTGATTGCTGCTCTTTAGAAATAGAGGTTTAGTTGTTAGAGCATTATTCCCACTTAAATAACCCAGTTTACAATGGTCACTGGCTTCAGAACAAATGCAATTAATCCTATAGAAATATTAGAAGTGAAGGGTGAGTGAACTGTATCAGGGGTGATAACCTTAAGGTCAGCATTCCACTGCTGCCGATCATATCGCAGTTCGCAGTCCTATCTTCGCTGATGCGCCATTTACGTAATGAGGCGGCTCATTCGCCGAGTTATCTTCCAATTAAACCATTGACGGATTCATGCAATTCAAGTAAAGCTACGCCAAGTCATTGGTGGTTCTCAAGCATCAGGCGATGTGAATCAATGCAACCTATTTAATGCCCTGAGCAGGAGCTATAGGGCAAAGGGGCCAAAGCGTTATTCTGGGTACAAAGATTTGTGAGGTCAGAGGAGGCTTATTATCAGGACATAGTTATGAGATCACCAAAGGATCAGGATCTGTAATAGGACCACGAACGCCAAACCAGAAAAACCAATTTGTTTGAATCCTGTTATTGGTAGCAGCCGGTGCCAAAACTGCTTACTATCCTAGGATCATAGAGTTATTTTCTAACTTAACTCTTGCATGCATAAGGAGCAATCATATAGTTATAACTAGAGGATAACTCTATGGGAACGTATTATCACAGACAATATGTCACAGGGACCACAAACATCACAGAGTCTTTGATAACTGGCCACTAGTTTGGCTTGTACGTCTCATTGATCTGCATCATCCCGTGGGAGTCACTACTCACGATTATGCGCTGTGACGCAACCCATAACAAATGAACTAATCAATACACACATTCATTGACTCACTGTGTCAGTCAGCTGGTATATTGGCTCTAAAACACTGAATATACTGATGCCCCTTATACCCAAGTGCTATATCAATAGACAGGGGGTTAGGTTAACGGGTAACGCCCTATACCAAAGTAAATTCTGACAATGAAACATGATGAGCTACTGGAAAAATCTACACAAGATCACTAACAGCCCAGGCTCAATGGTGCAACTGACTCAAGACCATGACGGACTCAAAACTTAATTTTATACGGAATATTGTGTAAATATTACAGTGGCTGTGATATTCATATTGACGAGAGATATTCCCATGGATACCGCACTCACACTCCATGGAAACTATGAGTGCCAACTGTGTGCAATAGTCTGATTTGGCAAAGATTCTACTTATACAAAATTGGGTTGCACTTGGTACACCAACAGTCTGTAACCACTCAATTTCAAATAACAGCATTTCAGTCTCACTTTCGAGCAGTGAGCCACTTTAATATCAAATATCGAATTATACCAAACATAGAAGTTTCTTTCGTTTCTTTAGTTGAAGGAACAGAATTCCGTTAAATTGAGAGATCTTATTTTATTCACATGACCTCTTCACAGTTACAATGAA
>Ga0224511_10004238_pt1 | contig 10758 bp, 8 predicted proteins | sample SF_May12_sed_USG_2_FD_169988 | JGI IMG/M metagenome (GOLD analysis project Ga0224511, IMG submission 169988) | Sediment microbial communities from San Francisco Bay, California, United States - SF_May12_sed_USGS_8_1 | ecosystem: Environmental > Aquatic > Marine > Sediment | place: USA... | reverse complement strand
TGTAAAAGACCTTAATTGCGTTTTAGTTTTCACAGACAAAACAGTATATGGAAAAAAATCTCAGTAAACACTAAACAGATGTCGGGACAGACAAATGAGGTACATAAAGTAGACGGACGTAAGCTTCTAATTAGGTACATTTCATTTATTTCAAAACAGAAACTGTGTTAACAAATATGCATTCTTTTCATGCATCCCGTTAATAAGTGTGTCTAGGCGCCACCATTTTATGTCCAATTGGTATGTTCATTACATGGAATAACGGCATCATTATGATTCTTTACATAGATAGAACGCTCCTTGCTGTGTGTATACAACTTTTATTCAATACTAACATCGTCATATAAATAGATAACTCATATTCTCAGGAAAAGTAAAATTCCTAAACTGCGTTTAAGTTTTTTCACTCAGTCGGACAACATAGTATCTAGTTAAATACAATAAATTCATCCCAGTAAACATTAACCCGATGTGGAAACAGACAAATGGTGTGCATAAAATAAACAGAGATAATCTTGTTATTAAGTAAATGCGTGCAGGCACGGTATTTGACACCGTAAGATACACAATATGTTGCATTAATCACGCCAGTAGTGCTTCTATATTGTCTGGTCATTGACCACTGACGCATGTGTCTGACCATGAAAGCCTTAATATACTAAAAAAGTAGCTTTGACCACGCTTTTCTCCGCGATACATTGTATTCTGTAACAACATTATAATTGTATTTGGAAATGCATAATGTTTTTGACATTATGTAAAAAAGCTCCAGCTCCGTTAACTTGTGTATGAACTTGTTTCATCCTAGCGTCAAAAAACTTTAAGTTTGCAGACACAGTAGGGTACAGCATACCGTTGTGAAACATTTGAGACATGATTACTGTTGACAAAAGACCACTGTAAGAAACGTGATATAGGACATGAGAACATCATTCTATATATAAGGAGTCATTACACTTAGATTTATGGGTCAACGTTCCCAGAACATTTCAATCGTTCAATGTTTGGCGTTCTAGATTGTGGGCGACATATCTGTAGTGTAATTAAAGTTTGTCTAACGTATGACTAGCGTCTGTCTAACGCAGAAGCGTGTAACAGCGACCAAGTAAGATGCCCCTGAAAAGCAGATATCATTTGGACAAACATCGAACTCTAGTGGAAAGTCAACGAAGTTCGTATGTAAGAGTAATTTTAAACTGATGAAAGAGAAACTTGACAATTAAAACTAGATCAGTTGACTACTGTGTAATTACGTTTTGACAATGTAATACATCACTAGACGACTTGGAGGCTTTTCACGACACCCACACGTCTTTCTTAATAAAGCATCAGCCCTTAAATGTGGCGATTTTATAACTCGATAGAAATCATGATTTAAGAGAATCAAGGAATGATCACCTAAATAAATGAGTATAAAACCAAAATACAGTAACCAGAAAAATATTGAATAGTACTAGAATAAAACTTCAGATATGGGAGCTTTCACTTTTTTGACACACATAAACTGTCATAAAATAGGATAAACTCTCAATATTGTATATGCAACAAAAACGTCATCAGAATTTAGCCCAACCCAGCAAGAAATATTTAAATGTGTTCATTATACACCCAGAATATCCGTACATTAGAATCAAAGATAAGATCCCAATATGTGAAATCTTTAATTGACACTAACCATACACTAGATACTTAACCTATAAGATACCAGATTAAAACGTCGTCAGATAGTTCACTATAATAATTCAGTTCAGTTTAATGATTTCAAGCATACACTTTTTTTAAATAAAGAGTTTTCGTGTTTAATATAGTTTGTTTAAGATTGCTTACAGATATTCGTTGTAAATATATGTACATACAATTCATTAATAAAATACATTGAGTAGGATGCTTTAATATGAAAACATATAACCTCAATGTTTTGCTATTAATGACCCTGGCAATTTGATGATTTATAAACGCCTCTTACGACCTCATTACGTTGTATATGAATTACAGTTTAAAGGCTCAGTCAAGCGGATTTTGTTGATTACCAAACCACATGTGTATTCGAAATTTTTGAGAAAAAAAGTTGTTGGAAAAGCTACATACAACTAGTGTAAAATGAAGTAATATCTTGTTTTCTAGGTGGCTTTTTTATTCTGCACTGTTGTACAACATTTCAAAAATAAATTTTATTTTCATCAATTTTGACATTTTTGCATTTTAGTAGTGGTTCTACTTAAAACACTTTTAACTTTATATAGTTAAATACATAGATGTGTGTGCCTTGAAACATGCCCTACATTATTAAACTTAAGCTTCTGTCTTTATCATTTATAAATAATAACAACAACAACCACATCATCAAACACAACATCAACAGCGACAAAACACACTTTGAAACTACACACTGTTACATATTATTGCGTCACCATAGATTAAACTATGTTCAGTTATATTGTGTGCAGTTGTCGCATATTTCACCGTAATGAGTCGATCTAAATGGGATTGTGTAGTGACCGGATATCATTATATCCAATATGCGTCGGGGAGAAACATATTTCCGCAATTTATCTTGTTTAAAAAGTTATAGACGTCGATGTAGAAATGTAATAGAAATGATGCATGACGCTATGGGTATCATCAGTCTCTTTCGAACTTATAGCGGAAGGTGTTGTTTTGTGAACCTGGGCAACGGTGTAGGGTGAATGCACAAGTTGTGTATTTAGATATGAATCTGAAAAAGTCAAGTACATTTTGCACTATAGTATGCAAGGTATATACACGAAGACTTAAATAGTATTAAATATTAGGTGATTTAATATCAATTATCTACCCCAGTGACGATAAATAATGCAAACTACTGCTGCCTCTTTCTAAATGGACTTGTCCGTACCAAGGCGGTAATTCAACATTTTTTGGAGAAGTCCTTTGAGTAATTGAAAATTGAAAATATAAAAAAAACAGAAAAATCCGAAAAACACAAAACATAGTTATTTCTTAATGTATGTTGCGTCTTTGTAAACTCCGTGTTTTGTGATGTTCTGTGTGTTTTTGTACGTGCTATTGTGTCAGTGTGCCCATAAACTTGATTTGTCCACATTATTTACAACATTTTTTCTTTGAACATCTCTTCCATTTATATTGTCGATCTATGGTGTCTCACAGGTCGTTGTTTACCTATATCACGATACATTATAATATATTCATGTATGTAAATATCATCAAGCTTTTCCTGTTATTCACGTTTATCTAGGCGCCATGATCGTTGGATTTGTCCGTGACAGGGCATAATATCATCCATCTGAATTTTTCACGTGCATAATAGGTTTTCGACGGAATTGGCTTACTGTTAAACTATTCCTAGAGCGCACAATCTTTTGAGAAACCACATTTCTGACATTTAATATATTATATTTTTGTTTTTTAGGAATTTGTAAAATATGGTTATGTTATTTTTCTTACAAAAAGTTTGCAGTATATACAACCGAACTATGGTCAAAAAGTATGTGTTTTTAATTAGCTTCGTTAAACTGTATATTTGTGCAGACCCAAGGATTGGCATCTTTAGAGGCTACCCGTCTGCGTGCCTTCTGTATCTGACAGTCATTGTCCAGTGACAAACACATTTATCTAGACATAATAATTTTTTACTGAACATGTAGAGTTAGTAACGACTTCTGCCGGGCAAAATATAGTTTGCTTAAACATAATACCCTTTGACCACGAACTTGCACTGTTTTTATGTTATTGGTACTCTAAAACCCACTTTAAACACAAACGCCAAAAACAACATGTTAAAATGTAAATAAGGAAACAAAATAAGTCGTGCAGCATGTTTCATTACAGGCGTAATGTAAAAAGAACATTACAAATCCATTCAGACAGAGTGGCCACTGCTATTCGTATCCTTTATCCAATAACAGAGGCGTGTATAAAACCGATTCCATCGTCCTTGCGCCTTATATCGAAGATTTCTCTATCGCTACATCATATGTGCTGTTTCTGTCTTATGTATAGAATGGACTAAACTCTGCTGGCATTGATGTTGCACGTTAAAGGAATTTTTGAAAGCCAGTAAAAGAATGAGTGGTGTGAATGTGGATTTTAAAATAAGACAAACGAACAAATGGAGAACTGAAAATAACAAAAATAATTTTGGATTATAAAAAGGGATTATTTTAAAGTATAAAACAACATAAGAAATTAGAATGCCGAATACTAAATAAATAACTCTTATGTGAATTTGTCAGTTATGTAAAGTGTGCATTTAATTAATTTCAAGAAACGATAGCACTTAAATTAGAATGGGATGTGCATGTGACAAACTATGGTTAGGTGCAAACTACAAAGGTGGTAGTGAGCCGGAGAAAAGACCACCGCCTCCTGCGTTAACTGAGACACAGGCTGTTGTGATACGAGCGCAATGGGAACTATTAAAGTCACACATTGCTAATGTCGGAGTTATCACATACGTCAGGTGAGTAATGAAAATTATCATATTTATCCGCATGCTTTAATATAATTAATTAATATCAATAATAGAAAATACTAACTGCGAGTTACATAGGTTTGGCTGAAACATAGATTACGTTACATGTGGTGCTGGTTTCCAACGTTCACATTTATGTTGTTGTCCCACAGCTTTTAATCAACGCCATTAACTGCTATTGTCATATCTGTCATTTCGGCATTTCAAGTAAACACAATCATGCGATAGTTGCTAACAAAATGTAACAAAGTAAACAATTTATAGATATGTTTGTATAGTGATACCCTTATTATTGGTAAAGAAATGCAGTACGTTAAATATACTAAAAGAAGAATTATTGCGAAAGGAATTGCGAAATGTTATGTAAATAATGTGTTTTTGACAAAAGATACAACACCAACAACAACAAAACTCAAAACGAAACATAAAAATCCTTGCCTGAGCCAGGAATTGAACCCAGGACATCTCGCACCTCAGTCGGGAGTGTTACCTCACTGCCACCGAAGCAACTGTTCGTGTCGCTTGAAGTCAACACATAAACAAACAAAGCCAAATTTGCAGGCCACATTCTTTTCAAAAAAGTAGTTTTTCTGTAATATTTCAATATGCATGGATATCTATATTTGGCAGTTGTTCATGTCGAAATAGAATTCATTGCTTACATATGGTTAAAAAGTAAGATATAAACAATGCTGGTCAAAAGATACAGGCATAATATCTTTAATTATTTGCATAATCATGGTATTTCAGCCTGGAAGACATTATAATAATATAATGCGTAACAAAGATTTTCTGAAAGGTATCAATGTCGTATAGCAATCATCATTTTTGTCTCTACACAGTGATCAATGTTTAACATCATGATGGGGATATACATGTAATTAATATAATGTTTGAGCGTTACTTCTGGTAATGCACGTGTGATTACGAAGGTTTTCTTAATGCATTGCAGTGTACATTTATTAAAGGTATACTGAACTTGTTTTACGAACATAATAAGTCATATCCGTTTTCTTAGGATTGCTCCAGTCATGCGAAATGCGATTCGCATGATTCAGTGGGTCTTTATATAAAACCATAGAAAGCGAGGTTCCACCAGAAATTAAATAAAGTCGTGGTTGTTGAAATGTTGCTCTCCACTGATGATGTGGATGTCTCACTGGTTTTGTTAAACGAATTATGCTGTTTTACCGATTGAAGTTGTTAGCTGTTACAATTAAACAGATAATTATATGTAATAAGAATATAGTGATGGTGTGTATCTTATTAAAGGTGTCATAGGCCTCTTTGCAGCAGCAACACACTTATGACATAGGTTTTAAGAAGTTATTTCACTCTTTCAAAATAAAAAGTAATGCATGAACCAAGATTGTTTTATTTCATCTCGATGAATGCCAAGACAAATTTGGTAACAATGTTTATATGTGTAGCTGTCAGTTAAAACACACGTCTCATTTTTAGTACGTACTTATTGATCAAGATTTCAAACTACATTCGTGAAGATATTTTATTCTGAAATGCAAATAAGGTTAACATGTGTATGGCATTTTTATATATTCTTATATATACGGTTAACACTGACATTAACTTTGATGTGATATTAAAATCTAAGAAACGTCTAATGTAGACACATTTTATTTTATTACCCAATATTTCATGAAGGATTCGCTTGCAGTTTTGTCCAGACAAATTGCATTTAGTCTGATGGGGACAAAAAACTGTTTATAAGTCTTCTGTTTATATTTGCAATTATGACAGCGAAACGTCATTTTGATCTTATTTTTGTAATTGCACTAAGTCTATTTTTCACATTTATTCTACATCTCACAGAAATTGCAGCCGTGTAATAACATTGTTGGTAAAGATCAGTAGAGACACGCTTAGTTGTCTTTTCGGTAAAAGATAAAGCCAGTGCATGTTCGTGTGTACTTGACGAAAATGGAATTCTATTTTTAATACCAACTGATTGTAACGCCTAACTTCATAAAATGGCAAACAAAAGAGTAATAAATCATAACGAAAAACGTTTGTATTAAGCCTCCAAAATCATAAAACATATTTGCATATTGTCTTAAGAGAGTCCAAAAAGACAAAACTACCTGTGGGAAAAGCATGCTTACACGAATTTTCAATTTCCTTTCATGACTTTTGCAAGTGTATTATGATTTAGAGTCGAAAAATAACCAGTGGAATTAAAAAAATTATCTATCTACTAATGATAACTATACTTCACGGTGGGTTTATATTTTCGAACAGTGTAAAATAAAGCCGTAATTGCGTCGTATCCATGACAATGCATCCATTTTCCTAGTAAAATATTTTTTTCTATGACCACACGTAACATAAATGTCTATTCTACACAAACAAAAACGTTTTCATTTAATAAAGAAGTCAGAATATTCAACCGCGTTGAATATAACACGATGGTGGTTACTCTGTTGTCTTGTTTTGCAATAATATTCCTTTGCTACACCAAATAATACACTTTGTTCTAACAATTACCCATATTTTGAAATTAGACCATGGTTTAAGTATTTGTCTTGTAATAAGTTTTATCTGACATTTACTGGTATCGAAATACAACTATTTTCAAAAAGGCACAATATTGAAAATTAAAATTATCGTATTACTAATTCAAATCATGAGACGAGACGTCTAAAACAAGAATACTTAAAAGTGTAGTATATTTCAAACATTTTAGGAATATTACGCAGCTAAAATATCGAAAGCTTTTACATAAATTGTTAATAGTTCATGTTGACGATTTCACAACATAATACCAGAGACTACCCAGTTACGAGTTTGACAACACGTACGTGTACATAACTTTCCTATTTGATTTCCATTAACATTTCATTTTAATGCATATCAGATTATGGATATCCATTTATAACGTTCATTTTAAGTGCTTGACAATTTAGATTGACCTTCCTAATGCAACTTACCATTATAAAGTGCATATCCATGTAGTCTTAGCACTAATGTGGGAGAAATCCATAGTTCCATGTTTACAATATGTATATTGAAATTTATATTTAAATTTGTATTTTAATGTTAATGAATTAAATGTAATGTGTTCTAAACTCTTTCGCGATGTAATTCTATATTTCATGTTTCCGTTTTTGTGTTGATTGTTTCTCTTCATAAGATATAATTTGAAGATTAGTTCAAAGGAAAAAGGTTGCAAACAAACAGGCTGGGTCATGTTTTAGGGCGCCATGATTTAACTCTTTTCAAACTATTCTAAGTAAATCTAGCAATACTGTTAGAAATATTGATAAAATTGTGTTTCGATTTTAGACTACGTTTTCTCTACATTGTCAACGCAAATTATCACCTACTCTGCGAAATAATTATTTCTTCGATAACGTCATTTACACATCGTGCAGTTGTCCTATTTGTCGCCGTAATGAGAGGATCTAGATAGGATTTTGCAGTCACCGGATATCATTATCCAATATGCATTTAACAGAAACATATTTGCGCATTTTATCTCGTTCACACAGTTCATGATGGGAAATTAACGGCTCATTAAAAGACTGTAGTTGCTATAAGTTTAACGTTTGGCAATAACTCGTTGGGTTTTGTTAACAAAGCGATATTGGGCAAGGACATGCATGCATCTGCTACAAAAATTGTTGTATAATTGTTGAATTGTAATGCAAGATGCCACACCACTGATGCCCCCTATCGTTAAATGTAAAACACATACAATTCATGATAGCAGAAGACAAGAAAAAATATAAATATAAAACCATAGTGTGCACCCTTTACAAAATAAACGTAAAATTCAAGAAAAAATGCAAATATATTTTACCGTAAAAAACAATCAATGATCCCATTACGAATAGCGATTTTTATTCACATAACAGAAACATCAAAGATAGTTGCGTGTTATTTAAATGAAGACAAAATACATTTTTAAATAAGAAACTGTTGCATTGCATTCAGCGTAAAACTGCAACTCGCATGTTATAAGGTCGTTAGGAAATATGCGATGCAAAATTTATTTGCAGTCAAGCTTATCATTTTACTTTTGGAACATAGTATTACGTTCATAATAAGAATAATTAACTCTATTAAACAAATTCAAAGAAAACATTTGATGACATTTGATAAAACTGAGAATCGCCAAATTATTACCTGAATTTAGATAAATTTAAAAAATAGTGAATATAGATTGTATGTTGTTTTACATTGTATCTAAAAAAAAGAGTTCCGCTAAGAATGCGCGTTTGGCGTCAGGTGTGTGGCATTATTCATTCAGCTGCAATTTCCACGATGCTTTCTTCGGACTTGACCCATTCCTCAGAGTAGGATTATTCACCAAGAATATTTAGTCATACAATTTCTTTTCGTGCATTTATTCTTCATGTAGTACGAGTATTAACTGTCATTGAGTGTTTCCACACTGTCGGTAAAGCGGTCTTTAAAGGCTGCGCTATACAGAATTCAAAAGCTCCTAATATCCTACAAAACAATAAGAGTGATAAATAAGATATATAACTTGCAAACAAGTATAACAGCTGTGGTTTTAAAACACAAAGATAGACAGATAGATACAATGAGTTTACAGTTAAGTTTAAGGTTATCAGTTTTAGATAAAATAGACAATACCTTACTGTCAAAATTTCACATGCCAAAATTTAGGTGTACTGCTTGATGAAGATTTAAAGTGTTTTAATTAATTACCTGCAGTGCAAAGAGTAACACATAATCGTATCACAACGGAACACGTTTCTCCATACCCCATACAACAAAATGTAAAGCACCTCCGTCAATTAGGCACCTTTTGCTATAGTCGATTTCCTTTTTTGCTTTCAGCATGTTCGATAGTAGGCCGGAACTGATTTCGATATTCAACAACTTTCGAGGCAGGGACGTCAAAGAACTGCAACAGAACGGCCTTATTCGTCAGCATGCGCTCAAGGTATGTATTATATGCTATCGATTTTTTGTGCTTCGATTATAAATCCGAAAGAAAACAACACATTAAAGACGCCTAGTATGTGTTCTAGCTATTGTCATTACGTTTTATACGTGTTGTTTAAACATTTTGTCTCATAACTACTGTTATATCTAAGATGAACTAACTTAATAGTATCCAGCGATACTTAATATTATAAAATAATTTTAGAGACTATACATTTCAAGTCATTTAGGCCTGAATAGGCAATTTGTTTTTTGAAACTATTGGTTTGTTGATGGCCGGACCCACATATTCTTAAAAACTGTCGTCAAAGTGATGTGTTTTGAATAAAGTTAAGAATGCAATACTTTTTGTAAGTATATTTTAGGTTATGGTTACGTGTAATGCATGCCCTTAGCAAATAAATGCTTTGTATGGCTTGTACAGGTTATCATGGCATTAAACGACAATTGAACAACCCAAATGTAGGAGCATGTATAAATTATGTATATTGTTGGTTATAGAAACAACCGACAATTATTTGTCCCGCATTATTATTATACTGACGCATGCATAATAGTAAAAATGTATATAATGAGTATGGTAATAAGTTGTATGTGCATATCACGCAATAATGATCACAGTGTATGCAGGTTATGGCAACAAGTAACTATTACGCATGCCGAAAACATTGTATCCCAATTTCAAGTTATGGAATCAATCAACAAGTACATTCCACCCATTGTCGAAAACAGTGTAATCAATAACTGTATATAACTCACTTATAATCCCATTTCAAATATCAGGTCATGGCAACAATCGACAAGTGTATATCACGCATCGATGAACCTGACAATCTGGCCAAGCTCCTTATAGAGACCGGGGCACATCATCGAAAATACAAGGTGCCTGCAGAATATATTCAGGTAGGTCAACTTTGGTTCGTTTAAGTGCATTTACTACAGTTCAGCTTTTGAAATAAACTTACAACCAAAATTACCTTGTATTAAGAGAAAACAAAGAACCTGTGAGAAAAAATGTTTTTATGTCCATACAACCGTCAAACTTGTATATCAAATTCAATTCACACACAATTCCTAAGCTAATAGCTCAGTAGTCTTCATTACTGATATACTACTGATATTAAAAACCGAAACCATAAACCGTGCACAAATATATTTTATGACGTGTTCCTTTATTTACAGGTTACAATAATTTGTTCCATACTTTCTATTTCCTTCTATTTCAGGTCATCTTCCCTCATTTTCTGAACGCAATTCGCCCGCACATTGATGACCACTGGAGCGAAGACGTTGCAAACGCCTGGAAAACGTTCTTCAAGATAATAACTTACTATATGGAGCTTGGAATATCTGGT
>Ga0224511_10004237_pt1 | contig 10759 bp, 8 predicted proteins | sample SF_May12_sed_USG_2_FD_169988 | JGI IMG/M metagenome (GOLD analysis project Ga0224511, IMG submission 169988) | Sediment microbial communities from San Francisco Bay, California, United States - SF_May12_sed_USGS_8_1 | ecosystem: Environmental > Aquatic > Marine > Sediment | place: USA... | reverse complement strand
TCTATTTAAAGAAGGTATACCCCGATGGCAGAAAAGCGAATTGTCTGTTTTCTAAGCAAAACAGTGAACATATGTAGGTTTCAAGCGATATTTTGATTTAAATCAACTATTATATGTATATAAAGAGTTATTTTAGCATATTTGCACAATGTTATGATTTTCTAGTATAATCTGGAGGACAGGGCCTTTAAAAGGTAATATGCATTTATTTGTAGACTGAAAAAAGTTAAAGTAGTAAACAATACAAACTTCAATGACTAAAACTGGATTTGTGTGTTACATTGTGTTATATGTCTTGTTATATTTCTCTGCACAATAAGGCAGTCGATTGATAATAATCATTCGTGTTGTTCAATTGCATAAACTTGTGCATTTATGTGGTATTTGTTTAAAACATTTTAAGGATACATTGAAGAAATGTAAACATTGAACCATGGAAATCACTAATAAGAACGAACAATATATCCATAAAAAGACTGTTTGTACTTTTTCCATTATACACAAATATCGTGGTGATTTGTTTCAAAAGTTTTATGTTAAATAACGCCTATGACACGCGTTAGCAAATTTCTGTAGGTACAACTTTACAGACACAGATTAGTCAAGACTTTATAATGTTCAAAATTTATAGAATGTTATTTCTTATATAGACATTCCATATTTGTCTTACCGCATATTAACTTAATGATAAAATTATGACTGTATCCGAACCCATTACTTACAGTGCTTTACATTTCAACTTATCGTCCAAGGACATGTTTGTTAATTTTAACATAAACGTGTTAAAACGGTTTAGAATAAAACAGTATAAAGCTTTGTTGTGCTCCAAAACATAAAATACAACACTTATTTAATCAATGATAGAAAATGCGTAGGTTCAAATGACATTTTCTGTGTAAAAACTCCATTTTATTTTTACATGCAATGTAACTTAACAAATATAAAGGTTAGGGTCTACTTTCTTAGTTATTGACGGTTCCACAGATTTGAACCTACGCTTGCCACTGTGTTAATAATGTCCTCACTTAATGTGCACTCATTGACTCCGTGCTTGACAGCCTTGAAAACAAAAGCTCGACATGGTTCCATTATTTGGCAAACAGATGCACACTTAGCCACTGTTGCAACGCTTAGGACGCCGAGAACGTTTGCTGTGTCATCGAATGTGACGTCATGGGAAATGACGGCAAATGTGGTCTGGACTACCGCTGTCACTGAACATGAAACAGAAATTAAAAAGAGAATAGAGAAAAATAATGTTTTTTTAAATCTATTTTAACATCCGTTGAACACTGCCAACGGAAGGGCCCATTCAAAACAAATACATTTGTAGTATTAAGCCAAAGGTATTGCTGTCTCTCTAAAAACTTAAATTGAAGCCAAATGTATTTTGTTTTTACAACAATAAGGGTGATTTTGGCCAACTTTTTTAATTGTCAAAACGGTGTTCACAGTTGAATTGATTTTTTTCAAATAACATACACACTGAAAAGGTGTTCTCAGAAAAATGAAAACAATGTAGATAGGATTTAAATGTATGCCGCAAATGCTACTATAGCCACGCCCCATCAAGTGGCTAGTTTGTTAAACCAAATACTCCGTTGTGTTAGATACGCGTTACAATGTTTGCCAGTCTTCAGCCAATCAAAACTTATGATATGATTATTATATTAAAAAGTTAGTATAAGAATTCCGGCCTCATAGTACTTACCATCAAATCATATAACTTCCATAAGGAACCTACAGGGTATACTGTTTTAAAATTAAATGCGGCAATGGAAATGGGTTGTGTTCCATATAAAGCTCTAGTCATACTTAACAAACACATTTAACATATCCAGTAAGTTAGCCAGAAACTTTGCACCAAATAATTTTACAAAGTACTTAGCCAAAATGTTACTTAACACTACTGGGTACTTGCTACTTTAAATAGCAGTAAAATACACGAATTCTCCAAGTTTACCTAAAATGAAAAGCTTAAGAAAACAAAATCTTCAAAAGTTTAGACACAGACATAAATAATGTGTGGCGGCATACACCAACCGTATAAAAACCACTGAACAAGATATACATTGGGCAATATCAGGTCAAAGAAATATGCAACATATGTTCCGAAAAGTGCTTATTTTTACCGCTTGTGTGTTCATTTGTAAATCTTTAAATGATTATTTATTAACATTCCCGATGTACATAAAGTTTTCTACTCTAAGTAAAATACTATTTCAGAATTATTTCTTAGCTTAAATTGTTTTTCCAGTCCTCTTACCTTTAAGTCTACAACATTATTATTATGTTTCTCTTTACTGTTGCGTCTACTAGGTTAGTACTCTGTTTTATACTGAGACGTGTACGCTATTTAACACATAATTGGCAGTATCATACTTTCTTGTCTTAAATAATAAACAACACTGGTAAACACACGAAATAAGTATTAAAATATTATAAAACACAGACATACCCTCGTATATAAAAGATTTAACAAACCTATGACGGTTGGCATGTCCAATGCTGAATGCGTCGTCGCCGTTTCTGAAGGCAGTTCTTTTGCTGGTTGAGGCATCATCGTCGTTAAAGGAGGCATTGTTGTCGTTAAAGGCTTTGTGGTCGTCGTTGAAGGCATATTCGTTGTTGTTATAGTCTCTCTTGTAGGCAGTATTGTTGTTGGAAGAGGCATCGACGTAATCGATCGTGTGGACGTTGTTGTCGTTGTAGAGACTGAAGCTGTTGTTAGAGGCATTGTCGTTAATGTATGAGAATTCATTGTCGTTAATCTGGCATAAGATATATGTGCTAAAATAGCATACATAAATAATGATTAAATTAGGACAACATTTCTGTTGACAGTCAGCAGACTTGAATAATAATAATAATAGTAGTAATAATAATAATAATAATAATAATAATAATAATAATAATAATAATACCAAGCTTGGAAATAGTTTTTATAATTAAGAAAAGGACAAGTGAAACGAAAATAAGCATTTTTATTTTTTACATCAAGTCTTTTATTGTCACTTCATTAACAAAACAGCTCTAATAACACCACACGCAGATATAACACTCAGATGTAGATAATGTTTCCAAGGTTATGTGTGAAAACATGGATATCATGTCAAACCTGAGGCTGTTGATTGATGGGGTGACGTCATATGTGTTGTTAGCTGGGATGAGGTCACGGCCGGTGATTGGGTAGTCAATGGCTCTGTGAAATAAATGTTTTGTGTCAGCACTTCACTGACCAACATACATGTACATGTATGTACAAAAGACAGGATTTATAATTACTAATTTAAATAAAATGAAGATGTTATCGGCAGATGGATGAAAAAAAAAACACAAAAGCCAATGTGTGCGTTTTATTGTATGTTTCATGAAAACAGTTATTATCAAAATGTTTATCAATAACGCTTTATCATAAAGTTTGGGCTAGTATTTTGAATGTTGTGTTATACAGCGTGTGCTATGATTGCAACATCAGTTGTAAAAAGAAAAGATGTTACTTAATATACAAAACAACTTATATTAAACTCATAGAAATGTACCAAATTCATGAAAAAGTGACAAGAATTCTTTACAATGCAAACATATTATACCTGGCAGTATTCCAGCATTTACAAGCGCGGTTCTGTCTAGCGACCATGATATGATTCCGGTCACGAGCATTACTGCGTTTACGTTGTTGGTGCCGTGAGAGCACGCAACGCAAAGAGGTTTTGTTTGCGATCCTTGACTAGGGTTTGGACGTCCATTGTTGCCAAGAACATGTCCGTTGACAAGAATATCAACGCCAAGGTTGTAGTTCCATGTCAGATCGAAATGCTGCCAGACATTAAACACTGGGTTGTAGTTAACGACTAACGTCCACTTAAATGATGATGTCGTAACAATGTAGTGAAGCTGGTTGTTTGAATAGTAAAGAGCAATGCCCTTGTGGTTGTCCAGGTTACCGCCGCTCGATACGATGAAGGTGTTGTTAACAAGGACGTGAAAGTTGATGTCAATGCTGAACGTAAAGCCTGACGTACATTTGTCGACGTCTGTGATGCACGACTGTCCCTGTGTTGTGTGCATCACAATATAACTGTTGGTGCCGTTAATGCTGATTACGGGATCTGGTTTGCTGGGAGTTGTAACGATGTTAACGTTTCCGTGAACGTTAAAGGTAATGTGTTGCGTTGACGTAATGATTACGTTGTTCACGATGTTGACAAAGGTCAAGTTGGTAGAAACAATCTGTGATGCTACAAAAGTGATAAAGTAAATAATGTATGAGTCAATTAGTCAATGAAAATGACCTTATTGCTTAATTTTATTTTTCAGCCAATTTGTTTTCATTTTAATGCTCAAATAATTGTCAGGCAGATAAGAAAGAAAATTTTATAACTAACTTGTGCTACGTTATTTGTTATTTTTATTTACAATGACATCTCAACGTTTCTCTTGCTTGACGTAATGATTACATTGTTCGTGATGTTGACAAAGGTCAAGTTGGTAGAAACAATCTGTGATGCTACAAAAGTGATAAAGTAAATAATGTATGAGTCAATTAGTGAATGAAAATGACCTTATTGATTAATTTTATTTTTCAGCCAATTTGTTTTCATTTTAATGCTTAAATAATTGTCAGGCAGATAAAAGAGTAAATTTTATACCTAACTTGTGCTACGTTTTTTTATATTTACAATGACATCTCAACGTTTCTCTTGCTTAACATACTTGAGACTTCGCATGTGGAGCCCGCAAACTCTTTAGGACATTGACAGACGCTCGCGCCCATACACGTGCCTCCATTTTGACAGAATCCTACACCACACATCACTGAAAAATAATAAAATCACTTAACTTATCATTTAATCTATATTTTGTACAATACAAGCAAACAAAATTATTTTGGATTGAATACAACTATTTTCTGTGGTTAACTATAGCTATTTACGAAGTGTTTATTAAGATAAAACAATAAATTAAACGTTAAATGTTTTGTTCTCTGTTGGAATGTCCTGCTTTAATTAATACGCAGTTTCAGGAACTTGCCGAGTACATACGACTTGCTCTTATTCTGCAAATGAACCTTGGACACATGTATGTCCATTTTCTTTAGACCATTACATCACAGTGTAATTAATGAAGCTGGATTAACTGTCAAAAGAGGTCATATGAAGTGTACTGAAACAAACAAAAATTAATTTTATTGCCACAGCAAGCTATAAAAATAATGCACGTACATGTTGGATCACAGCCGCTGAGCTCCAGTTTGAGACACGCCCTATTCTCCCAGGCAGTGAACACCATTCGAATCGTATCTGTGACAATGACTGGGCTTGTGGTCACAATAAAGGAATGTGTGTCATTTATTGACGGGATATTCTGAAAAAAGAACTGTTTTTTTTACATATACAGTTATCACAATAGAAATCTCTTTATAAACTATTGCATAGTAATAAGTAAATTAATGGTGTATTAATAATTATGCCTTCTATTGCTTGGCAATTTATTTAAATCATCAACTTTCCCTATTTTGTGTTTCAACACTTTTGGCTAATCCAAACATTTATGGGGACTGCTAAAAGCCAGAACATGGGACTTCCCTATTTTCAGAAAATAATGCGATACTGATAATATCTGTGTCTAGCAATATCTTTTATTTAATTGTAAATTAAGTTGCAATTTTGTTTTGGTTTTGATTTTTAAAAAAAGTTAAAAAGTATATTAAACTCCTGATATGCCTGAATAAACACTGAAAAACTGTTTGCATTCTCTTGCTTTTTGTTAAATAGTACTTTGGTAAAAGTGTTAATAAGTATTATAAGAAATTTGATAATTAATTTCTATTAGAAATGGGACAATGATTTGATGAACCCTGTTGCCGTTCAGAACCCTGGAAAGTGCTTGGTATTTAAGTGCATGTATCTTTCACATCAGGAATGTACATGTATTACATGCGGTAAACAATAAACATTGTCTTAACCATAATTTGTGTTCTTTTGTTGGAGTGCACTTACCGAAGCATAAGTTCGGAAAGATTTTGTTGAGTCTAGAGGTGAGATGTACTGAAGGTCCCACATTCTTACAAACTGCTTGTCTGGGTGTTGTTCTGATCTTACAGGGAATTGAAAACGAAAGATGCTGACAGCCTTCGGTTTGTCCAACTTCACTTCAATCCATGGTTGGCTGTCTCCCACCGCTGCACACCATCCGACATTGTTTTCCGCTGAAATTATAAAAAAAAACAATTGGACAATTAGTGTTTTATCAATCTTTATGATCTCTCTTGCATAACACTTTTTACCTGTAAACTACCAGCACATGTTAGTGTCTTTACATCTATATATTTTGTAATATACTTGTGTGTATATATACTTATTATAGTTTATACGCAAAAAAACATTAGTGCCATTTATAAATTCTACATGCCTCGATGATTATTTCAAAACTGCAAACCTGCTCCTAGCTGTGCCTTTGTGAAGAAGGCATCTTCAGACGAAACGTTAATATTGCTTTGTGGAATGCTGCCATCTGCAAGGCCTAGTTGGGAAGGTGCGCAGTCTAAAAGAGAAACGTCAAAAATGATAGACAGTAGAAAACTCGGGATCACCAACTTGGATGGTGAATTGTCCATAAAATGACTTTGAACTTGCGCCTACCTCTGAATGAAATAGGACAGTTATTAGTTAATGGCAAAAGCATGTTGCTCAATATACTTATATTTCACTTCAGGCTTACAACGCATAACTGAAACACACGTTTGCAGCAATACGGAAGAATCACAAACCTAGTAACATGTAAGAATATGACATTGTAAGATAAATCACCTTGCCGTTTTTTGTTCTTCATATTTGATTATTTTAAATTTAAAACAAGATTAAACAGTTTGTTAACACTCCATGCATATTAAGGGGAGGTAAAAATATGAGAAATTACTTCCCCTTACAGTTTTAATAAGACGTATATACTTTCCATAACAGTGTTTAAAAAAACTACATGGTTAAAAAGTTCAATTAAAATATCAAACATTCTTTTTTGTTATTTTAATTAAATTATACAACAAACGTATGCATTTTTCATTTGACGACACCAGTTATGCGCCATAAGCCTTAAGTCGACAAAGATACACGTACATAAATGTATGCATATGGCAAAAGTCTGAGTGGACTCCGTGTTCACCGTGATATGATCTAATCATTGTTGAGAACGGTGACAAATAACAAACAAACATACCTTTAACTTCACATCTCGCTCCAGAAAAACCTTGGGGACAACCACATGTGTTTTCCATAACACACATGCCACCATTCAGGCAACCACCAGGACATAGTTCTATTAGGAAAGAAGTGCATCGTGTGAAACATGTTTCTTTTATAATTATTATCTGTATTGTGTTTTATGGCCAGTGACAAAAGAAACATAATTAGGTTAGTTTAAGTTCATGTTGCTGGTGTACTTTCATTGTTCTGTATTTTTATTGTAGACATTGTTGAAAATTGAATTAAGGCATACAACATTACATAATTATCACACGAAAGCAGACAAAGTTTACCTGACAACGGACATCCAAGTAGCTCCAATTTAAGACATGGCATTGTTCTGTACCGCAGAATTGTAAACTCCAGTTTTCTAGTTGCCAGTCCAGCGGAAAATGACATGGTACTCTCAGTCATGGTATCATTCATATCTATTACCTAAAATATATACAGCGTTAATCAAAACAAAATAGAGGGGTAAATATATGTTAACACATATATATATGATCAGTACAGATTATACGCCTTTTGCATTTGTCTGTGACATAATTGTACTGTTATTAAAATACTTTTTGTATAAACATACGTAAGCTACAGATATTGCATACATCAAATGATATGCTTGCATGTCATGTACATGTAGGCATACTATCAGCAGAATTCTAACCAATGGTGCTCCGGTTCCAAGCGGGAAATCATTGGGAACAGTGCTCCCGTCATTAGGAACATATTTCACTTGTACGGACTGTGCATACGACGCCGGGTTATTTGACTTCATGACGACGATTCCCTTGACGCCATATCCATGTGGGAAGTTGACTGAGATGACATTGTCTTGGTTCGACTGTGGGCACCATCCAGCTGTTTGAAATGCATTATGTGTATGAGTTATGGGGATTCAACATGTAAAATGTAATATTATATAAAAAACTATTTAATAATATTATGAAACTAAAGTTTGAAAGGTCCCGAGTCCACAGCATAACTATTTTTAATCACTCGACTTATAACTAGTTTTTATCACTCGACTCATATCTCCAAAGTGCATTTCATTTTTGGACCAGATTTAAGCGATGACTTGGAGAATACTTCTAATTAAAATCACAGTGCAAAGTAAATTAAGAATGCGTATGTTACGATAGTTTTGTAGAGCTTTAAAACCCGAGAATTCTCTTACACTAGGCTAACAAAATTATATTTAGTAATGACCTAGTTTCGTTAAAAATAAATTGAATCCCTGTGTATGTCCTTATCTTTACATGATTATCTTCTTTAAAGGAAATCGTTGCAAAGATATCCTTATTAGGATAACAGTTAGTATGTATAATATTTGACGATAATTTATACTGTGATGTACATAATAAACAATACTTGTAAACAGATCGGCTTTATTTCCTGAGGCTGCCTCTATGTCTTTGTTGACATCAATCAAAGTCGTCCCGGTTCCGGATAGCGGCGTCTTGCAATCTGTTAACAGAAACAGGTTGTGTAAACATGTAATAAATCTGTACATGTACATTTGTATAAGAAATTTAAAAATATGTTATATGTTTTATTATATTTTACTGGCCATTACCGCAACACGCTTGAACAACTGAACAGATAAGCACGGATATCAAATTACCGGCACCGCTGCTTAAAGTAGGGCAGTTGTCCGTTAATAGCACACATATGTACTTTATTTAACAGTTTCGCTTAGGTCGGCTCTTTGTTCAAGCAAAATGTGAGAAGGGTAACTGTCCACCGTGATAAGATCTAACCAGTGTTTAAAACGTCATAAAACCAAACAACCAACCAAGCAAACAAACAAATAACCAATAATTGATAGATCCATAACCTGGTTATTAATTTGAATATGAAAATATTTAACCACAAATATTCCCATATGTTCTATAGTTGGCAACTACTTTGTAGTTAAATTCTAAATGTAATATATTTTGAAGATGAACAGATTATAGGGATTATGGCAATCAATGGATCTATGCATTAACAACCATGATGGGCATATAGATAATTCTAGCCTAACATCATATATATATATATTTAATTTTAATTAAAAGATTTAATTAGGGAAAAAGAAACATAATTGCATACTTTAAAACACAACCATACATACATTCAAAAACAATAAACATTAATGGTATACAGGTAAGTATGTAACTGTAATCCTCGAATAACCCATTAAGCGTCAGAATGGTCCAAACTATCTTATAAAGAAAAATAGATCTTTAGTAATATATGTCTTCTTATATAATTTTATGTTAGTTTGTGTTTAGTAATTAACAATTGGTCTTACAAAAGTACGAGATACGTTAAATATAGCAATGTAGATGATTTTATTTCAGATTTACAGATTGCTCCTCCCACATCACGTCCGTGCTTGTGATCAGCGATCACTGCACCTTGAAACAACTAACACTCATAAATAAAAATTAAGTTGTTAAATTACAAAATAGTTTTATCTTAAAGACAGAATGTAGGCGTTTTGTATCGGCCACATGCAAGGATATGTAGGCGAAGATGGCCTGTCAAATAGGGTGTTGGTGTGCAATATTGATATAAAACTGCGCTACTTGGGGTAAATATGGGTCAATCCGTCTGTCACCAAATTGTTCAAAATATGAAGTTCAAAATTTGAATTTTATCTTCTGCATTTGGAAATGCGATAAGCAGGTGTTATTAAATTTGTATGAAACATGTGAAGATAATAATCATTACAAAGTAAGGGCGCATTGCAAAAAGATAACAGTATCATTTTTTACCATTTCTTTAAAAAATTAAAGATACGATTTTGTGAGATTTGCGTACCTTGCATACTTAACAAAATCAAATAAAAATCATACACTTCAAATACGTGTGTGTAAATTCAGTTAGATAAGAAAAGCCTATTGTAGTATTGATACATGTACACTATTTGAGGAATATCAGTTTAAACATTTCATTAAGTTTAAATTTTAGTCAAGAAAAACCATACACTTTCAATATAGATACTGCACAGACACTTAGGATAAAACATCGTGAGTTTCATAAAAAACGATTAAACCTACAAAATATACTCGTAGGTTAATAAACTACAAATAATTATATTGATCATGCAGTTCAAACTTTACTACCCGTACTACATCATTGTGTAGTCATATTTTTCTGGTCCTCAGGGATCATCGAGTGTACACGTATGTTGTTTACATTTAAAAATGGAATTCCGCTCATGCGCTAGAGTGCGTCAGTGGTGTGGCATCATTCATTACTACTGATGAACAGCTTCAATAAAACCGAGACTGCTGTTTTCTCGTGCAGGCTATGCTTCCTGAGGGCTTTCCCTTTCATCAGTTTATTTTAGACGTTATAAATTGATTTACAAGTGTAACTATTGTAAATAGAGCGTACATTGCAATTTCGATAACTGTAATTATCGTATTGAATAAAAACACGTTCAGTACATGCATAGTCAAGAACGCAATGTGTTGCTCTTATTCAGTATCCCGCTTGGTCCGCAAACAAACTGCGTTTCGACATGG
>Ga0224511_10004236_pt1 | contig 10760 bp, 4 predicted proteins | sample SF_May12_sed_USG_2_FD_169988 | JGI IMG/M metagenome (GOLD analysis project Ga0224511, IMG submission 169988) | Sediment microbial communities from San Francisco Bay, California, United States - SF_May12_sed_USGS_8_1 | ecosystem: Environmental > Aquatic > Marine > Sediment | place: USA... | reverse complement strand
AAGAGTTAACGGCACAATACGTATGTCAAACAGTGGGAATTCATTTAAGGTAAGACCTTTGTAATGGGATGCACAGATTTGCAGCTAGGTAGAAGTTTAAAAATCTTTATTTTGTTGAAACATATGCCATTTACAGACGATTCACCACACCGCTTTTCAAAGATTTTTCTGTTTTGATTTTATAAACAAGATTGAAATTTTTCATTCTATTCAATTTAAAGGGAGATAATAAGGTGTAAAATTACTTCTCTTTAATTTAATTTCAGCAAAAAAAGGAAACTTGCATTAAAAAAATATTTCTATGGTTGAAAAGTAAAACCACGATATACATCACATTTTAATGAAAAAATCTGGTTTATATTTTGATAAAAAATACAAATGTGTACCCTTCATAGTCCATTACAAACTTCTTACCTTAAATGTTAAGCATATTATGTAGATATACTTACAAACAAAAACAACGTATGTCAGAAAAAAATCTTATAGTTAAAAACACACACATTTTAATTTACACAAAGTTGTGTCACTGTATTATACTACACGTATAATAATTCGAGTAAACAGTTTTTGTTGACTTCAAGAGGTTCTTCTCAGCAATCCCATTCGTTCGAGGAAAGCAAGAATTCGCTTGGAAACAACTGGCAAACGGACAGCATAAATCAAGGCATCAACGTTTGTGTTGACGGCAATAAGCAGAGGGAAAACACGTTTCCACCAGACAGAAAACATCATCATTGGGTCATGTCTTAAGTAAACCTGTAACAACGTGATCCATATGATTGGGAGCATGAAGAGGGTGTAGCTGCCGACGATCAGCGCAGCCGTGTAAACGACCTTAAGATTACCGCGATGACGAGTTTTGAGAACGTGAGAGTTCCTACGACAGTTGACAGCAAATGCGACCAAGCCGTATACGCCAATGAGAACGACACACAGAATTGAATTCAAGATCCACGTCACTTGGGCTAAATAACCAAACATATCAATGACTATGAACTTTTGGTTGCGGTTTATTAGTCCATATGTCAGCACCGTCGCGGCAACAGAAACGCCAGCCATCCAAAGAATGGCAATGAATACAAACACTCTGCGTTTCGTCAAGATCAACGATTGCTTTAAAGGTTTCGTGACGATAATCAACAGCGACAGTGACAGTCCAAACATGTTAAACAGAGAAGCGCAATACGGAACCACGTAAAAGGATCGCAGTACGATGGACGATAAGTAAGCCACGGAATCGTTAATTTCATCTTCCACAACAGACCACTGTTGCAAACTTTCATCATTGGCAATTTGTTGTATTTTGGCTTTCCAGTCATCAATACTTTCGTTGTCACTAACAAATCGGCCCCCAAATATCTTGCTTGGTTTGCCAAAAAGTGGAAAATCAAGAGCCCCAAACACTTCGTAAATATCAACTGTTGAGTTCACAAAGTCACCAGGAATAGTTAAGTTGTCGCCCGAGAAAAAAGTAGACGGATCCATTATTTGTTTAATGCTCGAATTAAACATAAAATCTTCATTTCTTGCGTAATCAAGAAATGTAACTGTGTTTCCAGGTACTAACACACTGCCGTGAAAAAGGCCAGAAAGACAATCCGAGAATGCCAGGCTGAGTGTTAGCGTCATTATAGCGTCGCGTTTTGGAGCTGTAGCAATCAAAAGAATGATTCCGAGATTGAAAAGAAATCCTGTTACTCCAGCCGCACCCTCGCACACCCGTAATGTTTTGGAAACATCACTGTTGAAAGCGTTGTCTAAAAATTTGGCATCCATCGTTTCAAGTGTCGAACGACTAATTAGGTTTGACATCCTGTACAAGCAGTTCTAGAAATTAAGTTGAAGTACAATCTTGTCGCCTGTCTCCGAACAATTTTAAACTACGTTTTACCCTCTTATACACCCGTATATACATGAAATGACATCTTTACAAAGCAGATACTTTTTAAAATTTGAAAGTATTCAATTACATTTTAAAGTTGTTTTATTGTCGTTTTTTGTACGATATGTCTTTTTTTTAATTAAGTAGCTTACTTAACTAATTGCTTTCGTGGCGACATGGCTACCAAGGGATGAATAGAACTTCTTTAATCGACTATTTATTTTTATGTCGTGATAAAAATGGAACTTCCTGATTAGATATTTGCTACAAAAATCACAAAAAATACACGATTCCATAATTTTTATTTTATTCCATTCCTGAAATCACGTTTTTTGTTCCCTGTGAATATATGACGTGATACTTAATGACCATAATTATACTGCTTGACGAGTTTATTTATTAGCATTTTATATACGTTTTGCTTTACAAGTTATTACCATTAAATTTTATAACATGATAAGCCAGATACATGATGATCTTCTTACTTAACAAGGTATTAACTTTATATAAAATAATAAGAAACATATTTTATATACGTTCTGCTTGACAATATATTACCATTATATAAATTAATAAATAAAATATTAATACTTTTATGCTTGACAAGTTATTACTAATATAAATAACAAAACATATTCGAGAACAACGAGGAAATTTTCTTTTTTTGCGACATCTGATCTAGGTCTTCGTATGAAAAAGCAACTAAGGATTTGATGTTTGTGCATTGTGAATTGCAATAGATTTTTCGCATCGTTCCATTTTTATGACAAAATTCTTACGTGTATATGCATCAACTCATTGCCTACGTCATTATATTCACTGAACAACTAAAATAGGCCAAACAATTAAACTAAACAATTCATGGTCTACTGTTTTCAATTAATTTCATTTTACATTTCATTTTACTAACAAGTATATATGATGCATCAAATCATTGCCAACGCCATTAGTTCACATTATAACTAAAATAGGCTAAACTATTGTACTAAAACAATTAATGGTTCAAAGTCATGATTTATTTTCATAAAAAGTGCTTGTCATTGTTTATACTCGATAGAAAGTTAGGATTCACTCATTTATGATCATTGAGATTGACACCTCCCCTTTAGGTACGCAGTATTCAATTTTTAGACGGTACGCAGTACGCAAAGGGTCGGTACGCGGTACGCGCAAATCCTGTTTTATCGTACGCAGACATCAATGTTTTACTTTAAGAGGTCCAATATCATCAAGAAACACAACAAACGTGATATACAAAGTCAAATAACTCTAAATGTTTCGCGCGCTCGCTTCGCTTCCGCTTTTTGGGTCGTTTCAGCATTTATAAATTTAAACAGTGATTATGGGAGGTTATAAAATAGGAAATTTAATAACAAGCAAACACATCAAAGCTAACATTTGCATGAATATTTGTACACGTTTATGCAACATACTGGCATTTAATTATCTTTTTGTAAATAGAAATGCCAGAAATTGTTGTTTTTGTTGTTAAACGGTTCGCAGTACGCGAGGCCAACAATGGCGGTACGCAGCACGCAAGGGCAATATAGGGCGGTACGCAGTACGCAAGGGCGGAGGTGTGTCACCCCCATAGTCACGCCAGTCAACAATTGACTTAATCAGATGAACACAATATAAATATAAATAATATCCACAAAAAAGATCACAAGGCAAAGCGTCAACACCAGTTTATACCTCTTCAAACAAATGAAAACAACCTAATAATTACCAATTAACGGTCTTTTATAAAAAATATTCATTCCTTTTATTTAAAAGAAAAAAAAATGCGACACTGACTTCACAAGTTGGCCCAGTGTATAATCCGTTTGATACGACGTTTTGTAATATTATCTGAACAAAAGCATTACAATGGCCAGATAGTGGTTCTGTTAACGACGAAAAGAATATAGACAAAACACCAACACAGAGAAATATATTATTTGTGTGTGTGCTGAAATGAGATGTTTAAGATCTGCTATTAAAAGGAATAATGTTTTATCATCTATGTACAGGCATGCACACGTTTTGCGTGTAACAGAAAATGCACGATCATGTTTTATGAATACCACAGCATTTTTTTTTACAAAGAAACAGTGAACATGTTTCATACATTCGCACGTCAATCATTATAAATGCAAGTTTGCATATATACAATGTTAATTAAATATCACAGTTTTACTCTATAATCAAAATAATTTAATATAATGAATATAATAAAAAAAATCGCACCGTTTTTAATTTGTGGATTGACATCAACTACATCTACATTGGTTTAAGATTTAGAATGAAGGTAAAATCGTCTTGAACATGCACTACAACCTCAATGCAAGAAGTAGGAAACTACGACGAAGGCGAAATGTGCTGTTCCACATAATGTCACACAAAGTTACACCCCTTAAATCACGTCTGCACCACACTGAGCACCACGTGTATACTTCCACTTAGCACGAACACCGTCCACCAAGCTGGCTGACGAACTGACACTGAAATAAAACATAATTCTATATTTAAAATGTTGACAGTGTGTTCGGGCCATTTTGTCATGGTGCCCTTTAACTTGACATGTCTACATTGTTTTATGTTTACAACTTTTTTTAAGCATCTCTTTAATTTATATTAAATATGTTAAGCATGTGTATAAATTATTATAAAAGTTAAACCAGAATCACTTTTACTTGTCAGCAGTTTGGATTCATCTTCATAGAAATTATATGTTCAATAAACCTACTTCATTACCACATCTGGTTGGTAGGCATTTGTATAATTATGTATTTTATAGATACAGTATATATTATAAATAACTTCTGGAAATGATGCTGACATCTTAAGTTGCTTTTTATTATGAAATTACACACACAAAAAAAGAAAAAAGCAAATGTTTTGCGCATACCGGAACCGGAAGTCGATCCACATATCAGACTGAGCTCATCGGATCCGTCACCGCAATCATCAACGCCGTTACACACGCGCGTGTAGTAGACGCACTTCCGGTTGTCACACCGCACGCTTCCCCAATCACACTATCCGGAAATGAAATAAAAAAGATCATACACTATGCCCCTTTTTAATAAGACATAATTACATGTATATTTGTCAAATTTCGTAAAACATACTTTATAAACAATTATTTTTCAAGCAATGTATGAACAATACAAACATAAATACTACGAAAAATAAACATACCACACAACGTATATAGGAACGTATTAAGCACATATATTTTTTTATATACTTATACGTTTTTTATTTTCTTTTACAAAGACTATGAATCACATAATAACTTTTTATTAGGTTTTATGTTCAAATCTTAAAACAAAATCATCAAAATCTAGAGCATTTAAACATCAAGTAACGCGAAGAGTCTTTAACAGGACAAGTTTGCCTATAAGTGCTTTAAAACACACAGTTTTGTTTAAAGCTGAGTTATTTAAAATCTACAGTTAAGTTTGGTGTGTTAGAAAATACTAATAAGTATGCTAATGCTTACATAGTCTGTAACAGGCGTCGTTGTGTTGCTAGGTGGCGCAGGGGTCACTGGCGGAGCTGGCGTAGAAGATCCTGAAATCATACATGCACATTTTATCACTATCACATTTAACGTACTTATCCTTTGACAATAGGAGTTGAATAAGATACACACAGAAAACACGGCTTCTGTTTGTGATGTGCGTAAAACGCAAAAACACACAAATAAAAGGGGACCAACACCATGTTTTAACAAACATAGAGACAAAATAAATAGAATCCTCTTTAAATATAAAACATAATATTTTTAACCAATCCATAAGCGTATAAGAGTTCCATGTACCAGTTGTCCAAGCCGCTTGTGTTGTCATTAAAACATACCTTGTATCAGTATGCTCGTTTGTTATACAGGTACCAAACGCGTAAACAAAACATGGATACTTTTCATAGACGCTACAAGTAAACCGGACAAGTACTAGTATTATGATTTCGTTTACCAGTTGTAGACGCCGCTTGTGTCATTGAAATGGTTGTAGTAACAACTACCGGTGCTGCTGTCGTCGCTATAAACCCAACACAAAATAAACCAAAATAAACACAATTTTACAACACAAATTTAATTATGTATTTGATAAAAAGAAATAAAACATTGTAATTAGCAACAAATTTGAACACATATTATGATAAAAAACACGGAGAAAACAATTTCAGTACCGGGCTGAAGCGTGGTCGGAGGGTTATCTTCTGGTGTTGTTGCTACATCTGTGGTTATCGGGAAAGGTTGGGTCGTTGGTGCTACTACACCAAACATTTGGTGAAAACAAAACAAAACTAAACCAATCTTCTTAAAAGTACCTCTCAACATTAAATTAAGATAGTGTACATTAGTAATCTAGTAAAATTTATAAAGTAAATGTTATCACTAAACATGGCCTGTGTACATAATTGACCTTGTAAGATATGGATACCCATCGTCAAAATACAAAATGTTCTTATTCTAAATGTTTCTAGATTTAAAACAATAAACACTTCTAAGATCACGTGCAAAGTTACCTAATATTTTGTTTAAATCGCATACCATATTAAATACATCTTAGGAAAACTACAGTTATTCCATATGGGCAGTGCTTGCTTAGTGGCAGATGGTAAGACTTTTTCAAAAAAGCTAGGCTAACGATGTTGACCGCTCTCACCATTTATCATAACATGGAAATGTGACGAAACTGGGTATTACCGATTATAGTTTTTTTTGTTTTTGTTTAACAATGATCATAAAGTAACATGGTTTTCGTGTTATTTAAGTCTTGTCTTTATTTCCTAGAAGATTCGTTGTTAACTATATATTGTAATTTATCGAATGAGCTATATTAAAATATCTTGTACATAACATTTTTCACTAGTTTGTCATCTGACGTTAGAAAAAAGCTTTACTTATAAAAAATTTTCAGGTGCCATGACATGACCATGCATTGGCAACCTATTCAAAAGAAACTAGCACATACATGTATGCAGTATTTTTAATCAAAAGCAAAGTAAACAAAACAAGCAACTCTAAGAAATGAACACATACAAAAAGAACAAAATATAAATTACTGCCGAATTATAAATAATGGAAATGTTCTCATTGGATGCGAATTGTTTACTCCAACTGGTGTTCTACTGTGTCTACATATTTCAAACACAAACTTGGCAAATGCCTATGAGTGTAACATAGGTTATAAAAGTTAAAAACTATAACGCTGTATCTTTTGGCAACTTTCAAACTATTTCTGATAAGAACTGGGTACAAATGCATTTTGCCCTAATAAGCACGTGGTTGTTTTCCTCATGGAGTCGATCTCCGGCATTGAACAACGCGCACGACTTTGTGCACGAGGTGTGAGGCGCATGTCGGACACTCTGAAACGTTAGAGGAACGTGGACATTGGCTAAATAAGAAGCAGCGGTGTGTTTGAAACTAGTGTGTGGTGTGTAGGAAACTATTTTTAATTGCATCCTACTTTCTTTCTAGAACTTACTGTTCATCTACGACTTGGTTTTCTATTAGCTATTTACTATCAAGCATAGAAATGTAAATCTATGTTTAATGTACATATAACACAATTGAGATTGCTCTGAAACAGTCATTGAACTTTAAAACAACAGTGATCAGTTACTTATTTTATACCTGTAATTGTCGTTGTAGTTGTCGTAGTTGTTGTAGGTGATGACGTTGTTGTCGTCGAGGTTGGGGCAGGTGTTGCGGCTTTAGATAAGTAAGGTGTAACACGGGAAAAAATCAATGCAAGCAAGAAAGGGTCCTAGACGTGTTGTCCAATAACAAGCAAAAAAGAACAAGACATATGAAGCAAAAATTAAACTTAAAACAAAACATGTAAAACATTAATTTTTTTTAATGAAATTAAAGTAAAAAAGGCCTGCCACTCATGTAATTTAGTAATAAAACAATTAAAAAACAAAAACATCGCTACGCTATTCTTTCGATATAAACAAGAATGAGTGAAAAACTTTTTCTAAAGCGGAAAATACTGTTCTTTTCGAAAACCCACGTTCATAAAAATGTATGACTTAATTCCCTTTAACTGAGGCCTGACAGTAATTAAACGTTCTTCAAGAAAGTTTCCAGCAAAACCAAGTATAATGTACAAATGTACATATTTTGTATCTTCTAGTCCCCTTGATAGACTTGTTAAAAATTGTCCTACTTCCTTGTGAAAATATTAATTAAAAAGGGGGAATACATTTTATTTTATTAAGCCGAAACTGTAAAGCAATGCTGATGTGTAAATATTACCAGCCGGCAGGGAGTAGCCATAGGTGATGCCGGCATTGACGTCCGCGCCATCGTTATGGATCTACCGAGAAAATAACGATTCAACGATTATAGCGTGTATGTATGAGCATTTATAGAGGCTATGATACTTTTTTATTGAGCGTCACACATATTAAGTGCATATTGGAAAAGACTGGACTGGCCATGTGACGAATACGGTTCTAGCGCGTCATGTGTAAAGCAAGATAAAATGAGCATTTCCCGCTCGGAATATCTAATATACTACTCAAAATTTGCTAAGGATCACTTCTTCTACTGTGTGTTACTTGTGTGTATTTGTAATAAAATGAAAACTGATTTTAAGCTATTAAATATAATTAGTGCAAGCTGTACATCACAAATCGATAACTTAAGTACACAATAATGGGGTCCTCGTACAGGTGTATCGTTAGCGATAGGACTGAAATATGCAATGTCGAAAAGCTTATACTTAGCAAATTTTGAGTATTATATTAGAAATTCAGCTCTGAGATGTCTGGACCTCTGGAACTACAGTGTAGTGTGTAACCAGTACACCAAGTCCGCTTTAAACTTTGTTCAGTCATCAAAGTACACATTTCTGTTGGCTGAAGATTGAGGTTTTCTTTTTAGTAAGTTACCATATATGTTCGTGTTTATGTTCATTTTAACAACAGATAAACATAATGGCTGTAGCAGCATAATAAAAATATAATAAAGTATATACAGCCTATTTAAATAAGCATAATAACATACTATATTCTGGCTAAAATACATGAACATGAAAAACAAGTGTAATGTGAGAAAATGTTTTGTAACAGTATTATTAGAGTATGCCGATCTTAAAACGAGACTTGTTATTTAACAAAGATCTAACATGGTTACTAGTATTAAATTTTAAAGTGATCTCAATAAATAATATATCATCTACCTTTATAACTGTGTCTTCCGTTGTCGCACCAAATGCAAACAGATGCTGTCGGGATCTAAAAACATAAAAAAATATTATGTGTTATATTGGTTGATACGTACATTTTCGTTCTTATCTTCGTTCATAACATTCCATAAGCTCTACTAAAATGAGATTGATTTAAATAAATGTACCAATACAATATTATTGTTGGTCCACGCCGACAATCATAATGTATTAATATCATAAAATGATGGATATTGCACATTTGTATTGTAGCATTTAAAAAAAAAACGCCACTTTTGCAGGTTAGGGCTATTCGCCGCTGTTGGAAAAATACAAGAGTCACATGCCAAACTGTCTTACACAATACAAAGACAACTAGCACAACAACGAACAAAACAAAACACAGAATTATCCAGTATGCTTGAATATTTCTATTAATTTTTTCATTCACGAAATTCTACCCAATATAATTATGTCCTAAAGAAATACGCATTTCTTTTTTAACACTTACCGGACAAAAACAAAATCGGTTCCAGCCACATTCTTGGTCAAGTCCCAGTCATTGAGTAGAGGATACGACACCAACACGTCGCCTGCCGCGTTGTACAGTTCTTGGGGAGGTACAATGCAGGAGTATAAACATGGTAAAAGCAGTCTTTATAGTATTGGCTTTATATAGATATATAAGAAAATTTAATGTAATAGAACAGTGTAAACAATAAGCGACAAAAATATACTGTGTAACAAAACAATAATAAGAATGCATTCAACTTTCTGTGTTTTGAGTATCTTTACGTTGCCATTTTCCTTATCATCAAATTATCTCATCTGTGTTGATCTCATATAAATGTAGTAAATTTTTCATTTACTCAAGAACATAAATCCTTATATTTTCATTACCATATACAAAAGTATAAAAGGATTATCTATCATACATGTACCAACATCACAGGAACGAATTTCATCAAACGCTCAAAAGTACAAATACCCTATTGTAATTAAAAGCCCAGGGCGATGTTGAGGACCTGAGACGGTCCACATCCTTCATCGTAGATGCATGTAACAGTTTGTAATAAATTGGTTAACATACCAATATTGTACGAACGCATATTGGAACCACTGCGAGGGAAATACACGAGGATGTTGAAGGCACCTGTCGGCACTGTGGCGAGCTCCACCCTGGAGCCTGCAACATCAATGTGGTAATGCTGTGGTCACGAAAGGCCTTAAATATAATATGTGTGTTTTAAGTACTCATACGCTACCTAGAAAATGGCAGCGGCACTACTGTGTACTGGGTGGGGGTGGGGGAGGTATTTTAACTTTCAAATTCTTGTTTTTATTTCAGCCGAAAGCGCATATTTTTGTCTTAAAATCAGAATACAACACAAGTCGACAAGCCAAGTTGTTACCCGGAAGAAAACATTTCTTGTTTGGCCTAAGGATTGATGTTCTGATGTCTCAGGTCCGGGTCTGATTTACTTACAATATAGACCTCCACGAGCAAAGCGATATTGTGAAATCAATTCAACTAAAGGTCGATCCAAAATATATGGACCTGTTATAAGGTTAATGAAGAGTCATTGTAAGAAGTAAATGTGCAGAACTGATAAATTATTTCTATGAAGTATAAGCATTTGTTGTATTTTAAGCCGTTTTCAAGACGGTATTAAGTAGTGGGTATATATTAATACTACTTAGTATTG
>Ga0224511_10004235_pt1 | contig 10761 bp, 2 predicted proteins | sample SF_May12_sed_USG_2_FD_169988 | JGI IMG/M metagenome (GOLD analysis project Ga0224511, IMG submission 169988) | Sediment microbial communities from San Francisco Bay, California, United States - SF_May12_sed_USGS_8_1 | ecosystem: Environmental > Aquatic > Marine > Sediment | place: USA... | reverse complement strand
AAGCAATAGTCATTGATAATATAAGGTTTCATTCCAACTGGTTCACTGCGACTCACAATGACTGCCTCCGGGTAAATAACAGACAGGCAGACAGACAGGCAGTCCGCAATGAGAAAATCACTTTTGCTGATGGCAAATATGACAGAGATTCGCCTGTAGCTGCATGGTTAAACTATGGGAGAGAACTTAATTAAACCTTATGATAAATTAGTTCTTTTAACAGCTAAAGTCAAACGGTTTAGTATTTTCTAGGGCTCTCGCACAGCGGTTTCCCATAATGCATCCGACCCCAAAGGCAGAGTGGGTGATTATTGCACTGAGATGGAGACATAGACACTACAGTGTAGCAGACAGCAAGAAAGCATAGCAGTAGGTCATTACCGTTGACACAAGGGTTGCTGTCACATTCATCTATGTCCGTCTCACATTGTACTCCTGTGTAGCCTGGAGCGCAATCGCATTCATATGCGTCAACCAGATCTCTGTTAAAGACAGATGAATGCATCTCTGACTGTCTCCGCACATCCCCAGTGATTGTCGTGTAGTGGCCTACCCTGCGGTGACCAATACCTCAACCGAAAGCATGAACGTGCGACAATAGCACGTGGATGGAAAATTGTCTTTATGCAATTACGCCGGAGAAGACCACCATGGCTGGCTGTAGAGCGTAAGCAGTCACCTGAGGGGGATACATTTCCCTATTACAGTCACTTAATTATTATTGGAGAGCCACCCATGCATGTGATGCTAGCTCACCTACAATGCCCGCCATTGTGGCAGGGCTGCGGATGACAGTCATCTATATTATGTTCGCATCGATGTCCTCTGAAGCCGGAATTGCACTCACAGATGAAAGCTTTCACGGCATCTGTGCACACAGCACCATTCTGACATGGTCCCTCAGCACAATCATCAATGTTTATCTCACAGGTATTTCCTGTCCAGCCTGCAGAATACGGGTAAACTGAGACAAACATCAACAACAGATACTGTGTTTTTTTTAAATGTACGTGGGAAGGGATGTAATAGAGGTCTTGCGTGTGAGAGAACAACTCAATATTTGTGAGGGCTTTAGGATCATGTGACCATACTACATCGTCCGCTTTGAAGTTGATTGTCAAAATCTTGTGAGGGTGCACGTCTCTCGTGAGCTGTTCCAGCTTCTAATAATTCCAACTATCTATCGTATACAGACCTGGCTGACACTGGCATCGGAACTCGTTGACTTGATCTATGCAGAGTGCATTGTTAGTACATGGCTCGCTCTCACACTCATTGATGTTGAGTTGACAGATCCTGCCGGTATAACCTGGAGCACACTGACAGGTATAGCCCTCGGTGGTTGAGATGCAAGCGCCACGGACACATGGCTGTGACTCACAATTATCTTTCATTTGTTCGCAAATCAGTCCGTAAAATCCAACTTGGCATTCACATCTATATCCATTTTCAATGTCAATGCACTTTGCCCCATTGAGGCAAGGATCGCTCTGGCATTCGTCGATATCAATGCCACACCTGGGTCCTGTCCAACCGGCTTCACACTGACAACTGAAACTATCCTCCTGGTCGACACATCGTCCACCATTCATGCACGGCGAGCTAGAGCATTCATCTTGGTTAACTGTACAGCGCAGGCCAATCCACCCGGGTCGACAGTGACATTGCCACCCGTTAGGAAGGTCAGTGCATTTCCCACCATTTTCACACGGTGTGCTGTTGCATTCATTCACATCTAGTTCGCAATTGGCTCCAGAGCGCCCAGCTTCACATCGGCAGCTATATGAGTTGACACCGTCATAGCACGTGCCATCATTTTGACAGGGAGCTGATGCACATTCATCCACGTTTTTTTGGCAAAAGTCACCTTCATATCCAACAGCGCAAATGCAATCAAACCCATTGATGTTATCTGTGCATGTACCCTTATGCTGACATGGCTTGCTCATGCACTCATTTGAGTTAATAGTACAATACTTTCCTTCAAATCCAGCCGCACAAATGCATTCTAAGTCAGCCACCTTGTCAATGCACGTAGCACCATTTTGACACCGAGCGTCTTCACCAGAGGTCTCACAATCATCAATATCAATTTGGCAGTAAGCCCCAGTGTAACCTGGAAGACAGGCACATGTGAAGTAGTTAACGCCATCAATGCACTTTCCACCATGCGTGCATGGGTCACTGAGACATTCTTGAAGGTTGATTTCACAGAGCAAGCCAGCGAATCCGGGGAGACAGTCGCAAGTGTAATGATCGATTCCATCCACACATTCGGCGCCATTAAGACAGGGGGAAGACCCACACTCATCCTCATTTATCTGACAGTTGATACCACTGAAACCAGCAAAACAGAGGCAGCGATAACCGTTAAAAAGATCTTGACATACGGCCTTATTTTGGCAAGGATTGGATTCGCATTCGTCTATGTTCTGCTCACAGTGTTTGCCAGTCCAACCGATGGCGCATGTGCACTGATATTTATTGTGCAGGTCAGTACAGTCACCAGCATTCATACATGGAGCACTGGCGCATTCGGGAAAGTCGATCTCACAGTGAGCCCCTATTGTCCCATCCGGACAATGGCACATGTAGCTGTTAACCATATCCAGACAGGTTCCTCCATTCTGGCAAGGATGGCTCTGGCATTCATTTATATTGACTTCACACTTCTCCCCAATCAGTCCAGGGGGACAGTGACATCTAAACCCATTAGGGCGAGAAACACATCTTCCATCATGAGCGCAAGGCTGCGATGCGCACCTATCAATGCGATGACTACAGGTAGGGCCTCCCCATCCAGCAGAACAAGTGCACTTTACCTTGTCACCGGGGAGGTTGTCACACTCTCCACCATTTTGACAGGGCTTGGATTCACAGCCATTAATGTCAATTGTACAGTTGACGCCCGTCCATCCGCTGTTGCAATAGCAATGTCCATTTACGCAAGTCCCATGCTTGCAAGGGTTGCCAGAACATTTGTCAACTATCTGATCGCAGTTTAATCCATAGAAGCCACCATTACAGACACACTCAGGAATGTTTTTATCATTGAGCGCACACTTTCCGTTGTTGCGGCAATGTAAATAGCCATGCAAAGGGTTGTACTGGTCACATGGTTCAATAGAGACTTCGCAGTTGGTTCCAGCATATTCACGTGGGCAGTCACACTGATACGATCCCATTCTTTGGTGACATTTGCCATCATGTAGACATGGCTGACTCTGACATGCATCCTCTTGCTCAGTGCAAGCCGGACCGGCGAAGCCCGCAGGACACATGCATTTGAACCCGACGAGAAGGTCAAAGCAGGTCCCGCCATTAAGGCATGGCGCACTTACACAATCATCATGATTTATTTGACAAGTATCTCCCGTCCATCCAGGGGGACATTTGCATTCAAATCCTCCTAACATCGGGCGGCAAAATCCTTCATTGTAACAGGGCTCTGACTCACAGTAGTCAATCTGAGTAGCACAGAGTTCCCCTGTCCAGTACTGGTCACAGAGGCAGTGAAAAATCTCGCCTTTATTGATGCATTCACCATGTGCAGTGCATGGAGCATTTTCACATGGGTTCAACTCCACATCACAGTGGATGCCCTTTCGTCCACGTGGGCAAACACACTCATAACGATCAACCATGTCAATGCAGGTAGAGCCAATGTAGCAGGGTGCAGAGCTGCATTCATTGATTGATGCTGAACATATATCTCCGGTGTAACCGGGTTTGCAGATGCAACCAAAACCGTTCTGGAGGTTTATACAATCAGCACTATTCATGCACGGTTTTGCTTGGCATTCATTGGTGTCCAGCTCACAGGAGCTGCCCTCAAACCCTGGTTCACAGTGACAACGATAACCATCATTGAGGTCCTCACATCGCCCCTGTGGTGAGCATGGTGAAGAGTGACATTCGTTAATGTTTATCGAACAGTCATGGCCCATGAAGCCTCTTTGACAATAACAGCGATATGATGTGCCCAAATCTTCACATGTGGCTCCATTTTCACACGGGGTAGAAGCACAAATATCAGTGTCTATGCTACAATCTTCACCTTCAAATCCTTCTAAGCACTCACAGACATAACTTTCTGTGCGACGTTTGATTAACAAATGATCAGTATCCAGTTTTGAGTCAATAGACCTTTTGATGTTGTCATGCAAGCTTGCATAGCTATCAACCTCAGAGCCATGTATCTGATTAGTCGTTTGGTAGCTCTCTGTTGTTTGGAGTTGGGCATAATCTGACTCATAATAAGGGAGAACCTTTTGTCGCTCTTTTCTATCGGATAATGTAACTACAATTTCGGGATTGTTTAAATCAAGTTGGTCACTCTCCTCTTGATTACGGTTAACATTAAGAATTGTTACAACAGGGTGATTCTTTTCATCTGGATTGTCATAAATGAATTCTGACAGGCAGACACCACGGTTTTTGCATACAGCATGATGGCGATCATCGCACGCTTTACCTTTGCAGTACCTACCAGCAAAGCCAGATAAGCAAAGACAGTTATAGCTGCCTGGGGTGTTCTCACATATCGCCCCATTAAGGCAAGGGTTTGCAAATTGGCATTCATTTAAATCCGCCTCACAATGAATGCCCGTATACCCTGTTTCACAGAGACACTTGTAGCCAGCCACGTTGTCAAGACACAAAGCGTCGTTTTTACAAGGACTACTATTGCACTCATTAACATCCACCTCACAACGAATTCCAGTAAACCCGATGGGGCATGTACAGTAAAACATATTAATTCCATCTTTGCACAAGCCCTCATTCTCGCAGGGCACATCATTGCATTCATCGATGTCTATCTCGCACTCTGTGCCACTGAAGCCATGAGGGCAGACGCAGTAATAGGAGTTCACTTTATCTACACAGGTCCCATTGTTCTGGCAAGGAGTGCTATCACATTCCATGATATCTAGCTCACAGTATTCTCCAAGCCAGCCTGGAGCACATTTACATTCAAATGCACCCACTCCATCAATACAGGTAGCTCCATGCTGGCATCTTTCGTGATTACAGTCATTGATGTTGTGGGTACATAGGCGCCCATTGAAGCCGTCCAAACAATTGCAATGGTAGGTGCTCATGCCATCAATGCACACCCCTTCATTTTCACAGATGTGACCCACACAATCATCGATATTTATGTTACAAAATTGGCCAGTGAAGCCCTCTCGACATTCACAGGCCAGTTCATTGTCACTAGTTTGACATTTACCATCATTCATGCATGGTTGTGATGCGCAGACATCTATACGAAGTTCACATTTGTCACCATAAAAGTGGTGCGGACATGTACATGTAAAGCCGTTCACAAATGGTTTACATCTTCCGCCATTGAGGCATGGTCTATCATCACACATGTTGATCATCACTTCGCATCGATCACCTTCAAATCCAGATGGACAGGCGCAGGTGTAATAGTCAAGTGCATCTATGCACCGTCCATTGTTCTCACAAGGTGTGCTCAAGCACTCATTAATCTGTTCTTCGCAAAACTGCCCAGAGAATCCTGGCTCACAGAAGCACTCTATTGACTGTCCCTTAGACGCGCACTCCCCGTCATTTTGACAAGGTGTTGATTCACAATTGTCAAACTCGGTTTCACAAGATTGACCGATGAAGTCATCAAAACATTGGCATTCAAACCCCAGACCAGCGGTAGGCCTGCACTTGCCATATTTGCAGCGGTTGGGTTTGCACGGGTCCACGGTTTCCTCACAGTACCAGCCGGAGAACCCATCAAGACACAGACAGACCTGAGTGGGTTTGTCCACACCAGGTTTTATGGTGCACACCCCTCCATTTTGGCACTTCTCATCCTCCTGATGGGTACATGGAATTATTTCCTGGCTGCAGTCGTGTCCTCCATAATGGTCAATGCACTGACAAACATAACCATTAACTAGGTCTTCGCAGACACCGCTATTGAGGCATGGCTCAGAGATACAGTCATTGATATTTTCTTCGCACAGCTGCCCAGTCCAACCTGAGTAGCAGACACATCGATAAGAATCCAGCCCATCTACGCAGAGACCATGGTTACATTTGTGCGCTTCACAATTGTCCGGGTTGATCTCGCAAAGTTGGCCAGTAAAGCCATTTTTGCAGTCGCACTGCCAGTTGGCCACTCCTTCCTCATCAGAGTCCACTATTTGACAAAGTCCGTCATTGTTACAGTGGATAGAATCACAAGGGTTTAGTTTGTGAAAGCAAGTCACGCCTTCAAAACCAGGCGCACACTCACAAATGAAGTGGTTGATACGATCGATACAGTTCGAGCCATGACCACATGGTGCTGACTCGCACTCATCAATGTCAACTTCACAATCTCTTCCCGTGTAGCCAGATGAGCAGAGGCAGTGATATCCACCCAGCACACTGATGCAAGTGGATGCATGCTGACAGGGGGTGTGAGTGCACAGGTCCACACGAGCATCACAGAACCTACCCCCAAATCCATCAGGGCATTCACAAACATAGTTGTTCACAAGATCAATGCATCGCCCATCATTTTGGCACGGTTCAGATGTGCACTCATCAATGTTTGTCTCACAGTTAGGGCCATGATAGCCAGGGAGACACTGGCAACTGTAGTCACCGATGAGGTCCTTACAACGAGCCCCATTCTGGCAGGGCTCACTGTCGCATTCATTCGCATTTGTCTCACAGCGCTTGCCAATAAATCCCTTGTCACAGATGCATTTAAAGTCATTGACAAGATCGACGCACCTGACGGCTTGCCGACATGGCTTCGACAGGCAATCATTGATGTTATGCTCACATCGTTTGCCTTCCCAGCCGCTCTCACATTCACATTCGTAGTCATTAACAAGGTCGGTACAGATGGCTCCATTGAGGCAGGGAGCTGAGATGCACTCATCCGCATCGAGCTCACAATGAAGTCCTGTGTACCCCGGCAGGCAGTCGCAGGTATACCCATTGACTCTGTCAAGGCAGCGGCCTCCATGCATGCATGGTGATGATTCACATTCATATATATTTTCCTGGCATCTCTCACCTCGGAACCCTTCCAGACACTCGCAACGGTAAGTGTCAATCTCATCCACACAGCCAGCTCCATTTAGGCAAGGTGCAGAGGCACATTCGTCTTGATTGATCTCACACCAATCGCCAGCAAATCCGCTTAGGCATATGCACTCAAACGCGTTTACCATGTCTTTACAGACTCCATCATTGAGACACGGCTGTGAAAGGCAGTCATTGATATTGAGGAGACAGCTTGCCCCGGTGAAACCAGGTTGACACTCACATTTGAATGCATTATGAAGGTCCATACACTGTCCCCCATTTTGGCACGGGTTGCTCTTACACTCATTGATGTCCATATCACAGAGTTTTCCAGTCCATCCTGATGGGCAGGCACAGTGGACATCGAGTCCCAGAGTCGAGCACACTCCGCCATTCTGACAAGGTCCACTCTTACATCGATCTATCATTGTTTGACAGTGGGCATCAGTAAATGGGGGTACACATTGGCAATGGAAGCCGGCGACTAGGTCCACGCATTCTCCATCGTTTTGACATGGTTTGCTGGCGCATTCATCTACATTTATTTCGCAGAAGTTCCCTGTAAAGCCGTTCTTGCAGTGGCATTCATAGTCGTTGACATGATCCTCGCACACTGCGCCATTAACGCATGGCTCGCTGAAGCATTCGTTAATGTTAGTGTCACAGTCTTCACCTGTCCATCCAAGCAGGCACTTACACCGGTGCCCACTGCTTAGATTCTCACACTGCCCCTGGTTGGCGCATGGGTTCGGTGTGCAGAAGTCGATTTCATCCTGGCATCGATCGCCCTGGTAGCCTGGCTCGCAGATACAGGATGCCTCACCGCTGTCGCGGTCGCTGACACAGATGCCATTATTCTTGCACGGATTTGACTCACACTTGTTAATCAGTCTCTCGCAGAGTCTGCCTAGAGAAGGAGACAAGGCGGGCATCAGACGTCACTGCGTGGTCATCTCCTCTTACTAACTATAGCGGAGATGTGGTGACAACATGGCTGGCTTGCTCTGGAAACCCGCTACTGGCAGAAACAATGATGTCCTTAATGAAATGACTGAAGTCCAGATAACATAAACTTTAGAAAAGCAATCTATTTTACATGATGAGGCTTGGCGAGCTGCAAAATGGCCAACTGATTACTGCGCAGCAACTGGAAACTTCTCACAAGTCTCTTAAGATCATAGGTAGGGAGGAAAAACTTACCAGTTCTAGATGACAAGCATTGGCATTGGAAGCCACCCACACCGTCAATACAGACACCGCCATTTAGGCAAGGGTCACTATCACATTCATTTATGTTCACTTCACAGATAACGCCGGAAAATCCATGGGGACAAATACAGCTGCAAAACAACCTGATAGTTCATCGCAAATATCTCATTCATACACCGACACAGTGTACACTATCTACTGAGTTCGTTACATTCATACACCGACACAGTGCACACTATCTACTGAGTCCGTTACATTCATACACCGACACAATGCACACTATCTACTGAGTTCGTTACATTCATACACCGACACAGTGCACACTATCTACTGAGTCCCTTACATTCATACACCGACACAGTGCACACTATCTACTGAGTACGTTACATTCATACACTGACACAGTGCACACTCTCTACTGAGTTTGTTGCATTCATACACTGACACAGTGCACACTATCTACTGAGTTTGTTGCATTCATACACTGACACAGTGCACACTATCTACTGAGTTCGTCACATACTGAAAAAAGAACCATCTAGTTTTACCCATCACATTATTGGAATTAGTACACTGGAAATGGTTGATTTAAGCAGATCACACTGAAAATTAACTACAGATTACATGTAAGGCTGGAAATCAGTGACCGATGTAGAAATCTGATATCTCGCTAATTCGTCATTTAAAAAAAAAACAGTTGAAAATTTTACGCAGCCTTTATATCAAAATTTGGATTTGCAGCTAGAGCCGATAACTGCAGCTAGAGCGGATAACTACAATAGATCAGTTTGATAACGGCTAAGATTATACCAAAATAGGACACGGTATTAAGTTTGTAAAGAATGTGGCCTGGTGAATTGTTTCGGTGTACGTACCGTAGCGCTCTTTGGTGATCAGTGCGCATGCATTGGTCCTGTATGGGCTCAGAGTACAACAGCCCTCACTCTGACATACAAACCCAACAGTGGGTCATTTTGTTACTCATACGTGTATGGATTGCAGGATCTTTGAATGTGAATAAGCGAACCCACATTTATCTATAAGCATCATATTCCAGTTCTGATGCAGATGACACAAACGTTAGCAATCAGGTCAATCTAGCTGCAACGTGAATTGCACAAATCAATAGAGTATTGTAGACCCCTATAACTAGAGCCCCTTCAAAGATCCAAAAGCCACTGGAGTCTGACGGTGTAATTTGGAAAATAAGCCTCGTGTCCTATTACGGTATAATCTTAGATGATGCCTAATTATTCTCTTAGCTGCTGTTGTATGGCATCTCATTCTGGATGGCTGGAGGTCTGCTTGACCACGCCTGGTGTCACTCACTTGTATCCACCATCCAGATCTTCACAGACAGCATCGTTCTGACATGGATGGCTGTCACATTCATCAATATTCACCTCGCATCGCTATGGAATATTTCACACGCGTCCAACACAATGAAGCAACAGTGGCATTGGAAGATAAATGGCAAATAACTCCAAATGTATACAGAAACTCCTAATCACAGAGAATGGATATAACACGGGTTATGCATTGAGAGGTGTATGACTGTGTGGATGGTTTCTGTCAACAAAGAGATTAGCAGCGTGTGGCACAGTTTATCTAAACAGACTGTACTAGGCCTATAATACTAGACCCGCAGCATTAGTGATTATTTGAACTGCGCTTTGATTTGCCGTCTGCAGACTGCCAATTGGGGATGGCATAATTATGACTATTCCAATGGTCGATCAAGGATCGGAAATAGAAAATTCAGATATAACCAGCGGATGTTAGCACGGTTATTAGGAGGGCTCACTGTTAAATTCTCTGCTGGATAACAAGATATTTCAAGACGAACATTGAATGAATATCTCCTTTTAATCTAGGGTCGACGCAGTATGGAGCCAGACGCAGTATGGAGTCAGATGCAGTATGGAGCCAGACGCAGTATGGAGCCAGACGCAGTATGGAGCCACATAAGTTTTGTTTGTCGTCACTTCACAAATATTCGTCGAAGGGGTTTTTCAACAGATTCACAAAAGAAATGTCACACACACACTGGCTTTCCACGGTTCTTACCGGTCCGAACCGGGGAAGTGCGCACTAGTTCAAACCGAAAGTGCGATCAGTTTCCATAGTTCGATCCAATCCCCAGTAGGAGTTGACTTCTACCGATCACATATAAATTTCCGGCGGAATACTGTTCACCATTCTGCAGATTACTCCTGTATGTTTCCAAAATGAGTATAAAACGACTGCGAATGTATGTAATCCTTTGGTAACTAGGGATCTCGAGTGAGTAAATAGCCGCGGCTCGGGATTGCGGCGTGCCGAGGCACTCGCCGCGGAGTTGTTATACCACGCCGCGCGGCATTCCTGCGGCCCCCGCCAGCATCTCGCCGCACATCACAGACCTGCCATGTAGTCAGTGATGGGCAAAAGGATAAAGCCCTCGAAGAACCCTCTAACTGTAGCAGACGGTACCTAGTCAATTTAGTCATGCCGCAATCAGGAGAG
>Ga0224511_10004234_pt1 | contig 10762 bp, 7 predicted proteins | sample SF_May12_sed_USG_2_FD_169988 | JGI IMG/M metagenome (GOLD analysis project Ga0224511, IMG submission 169988) | Sediment microbial communities from San Francisco Bay, California, United States - SF_May12_sed_USGS_8_1 | ecosystem: Environmental > Aquatic > Marine > Sediment | place: USA... | reverse complement strand
TCATCAAAAGGTCCCCTACCAAAGTTGTTCAAATTATGCCCCTGGGGTTCTCTATTATTGGCTACACTGTGACCTTTGACCTTTTCCTTAGGTGAGCGACCCAGGGCCCTCTGGGCCCTCTTGTTTTGTGAAATCCACAGGGAGTGTGATTTATACTGTTTACACATGAAATCAGTTTTATGTTTATAGTGCTTAGTGGGGTGCATATTGCCATGATATGGCATTATGATTGAACTGTTTTTGGCAATGTGTTTCAACTAAATATATTTACACCTTCATTTCCACTGCTTCAATATCCTTTACCGGACGAGTGAAGGTCAATCTTCGATGAACACCGTTAGCCTTATCACCGCGCAATGGTACAGGAATGCCCTGGTGACGTCATTAAATACCCTCTATTTTTATAATCGTTGCTAATTTTAGATAGCTCTTCCTGGAATGGTACTAGTTTTAGATTCGTATACGACAACTGCCACTGTGCATTGCATTTCACGAGAATCATGGCTGAACCCAGCTTTGCTTTGTTAGATTCAATTTTTTTTATTGTTTTGATTTTTTTCAACCGATTTTGAATTTGAAGAACACAAAGAAAAGGTAAAAGAAAAGGAAGATTGTAAAATGAAACAAAAACCGAAAGTAAAAGTGCTTCGACGAAGAAAGCTGTGTTTCTAAGAAACAAACTGATAGGCATCGAAAACAAAAAAAAGAATACCAAAATGGGGATTGAACATCTTTCAAGGTAAGTAGCAAACACACTTTACTAACTAACTATTTGCTTTTCTGAGTTTTCAAGCAATGAATTAAAACCGCTGCGTTATTTATCAGAATGGTCTTAACCTTTTATGGGTTGGACAAAACTCCCCCAAAAGCATGTAATACGTAGTGCTAGAGACTAATGTTTAAAGCCTTAAATAGTGTAGGAATTAAAGGTTGTCTTGACATAAATACAAATATGTTATATATTACTGACTAAAGTAATATAATTTATTGTCACATTTCTATGATTAATATAGAGATTTTTCTGATTAATATAAATTGAAGAGATGTTCAAACAAAGAATGTTGTAAACAATGTAGATATGTCATGTTTAAGGGCACCATGACAAAATGGCCCGTACAAAAACTAACACAAGGGACGGCACAAAAACTGAACAAGATTGTAGACAACGAGTAAACACCGTTCCAGGAATTTATCCATCATATCGGAATCTTTCACATGGCCTGATACACCCAGACGTCATCTTGTCAAATGATAGATTACTAATAGACACAGAGGAAGCATTGAAGTCTCGAATATATGACAATATCCACTTATTACAGCGGCTGGATTTTAACATATAAAGGCTTAGCTTGCAAAATATATCATATATTCAGTTACAGTATTAAAAAGCGTTAAGCCGACTTAAGTGTTTCATGTGTACGTTCGTGTAATAGTTAAATGCATGAATTTGTACATTTGCATTTGCGGTAACAGTCAAAAGAAAAAATCCCAGCTCGTGCATTGTCCTTCAACATTTACATTTTTAAACCATATACTAAAGTGTTACAGATAATTTCATTGTAAAATACACACGACGTTAAACATACTGAGTTTCTTTTTACTCGTCGTTTAAAATAAAGGCAAAATGCGTATCAGAATAAGAAGTAGGATGCTGTGTTGTTTTATAGTTCGGCCATTACCAACACGTGACCACGTGCCTAACTTGATACACGAACATTTGAATGTTTCACCTCGTGTGTCTGGACAGTGTCATGGATGGTCAATTAAGGTAACAGGAACAAATACCTACCAACATCTGCCTTTTCACAAGGCTATCGGCGTTACCATTTTCAAATTAGCTGTATCGGATTTTGTTGTGTTCGTACAAAGGCGGTAACTTGGAGAAATCGTTTAAAAATTGTGAATAAAAATAGATAGCAAATATAAATCCGAAAAGCACCAAATTCTTTTCTGAATGCCTGTTGAGTCTTGGTGTTCTACGTGTTTTTGTGTTGATCTGTGTGTTGTTCTGTGTATGGGTCATTTTGTCATGGTGCCCTTTAACTTGACATGTCTACATTGTTCACAACATTGTTTCTTTGAACATCTCTTCAATTTATATTGATGTATATTCAATTATACTATACAAAAAGAAAAGCTTCCTAAAACAGACACGGGGCCTTTTGACATTCCTTAGTACAAGACTATGTGCATTTACCACAATTACACTTTATTTTAAATATATTATATATTTTTTATAGCAAATACTGCCAGCTTATTGCAGATCAATGATTGGTTGTTGAGATAATGTAAACATCCCGTTTGGTATGGGACAACCTTCTGATTGCTACATTCTTCCATCATTGTCCGCAACATCGTTAGAGTTATTACTACCACCGCCTTCAAGCATGAATATCACCCACAAGGTGTCCGTCGTGATTAATGAAACGGCGACTGATCCAAGAACACTAAACAAGTTCAAACTGTTGAAAACGTTGAATTAACTGCCAAATTCTAACGAAATTGCATGTCTACTAATCAAGTTGTCTAAATGTTTGTTAATAAAGTGAAACACTCGCAATGTAACTCTTGAAAAAGTTGACACTATTTTTCTAAAAAAAGATAATCGATGTCTTGGCGTGTCTATGTTTTACTACATAAGTGCATTATTATGTGATCAAATGTGTCTCACGTTGGTAAACTTAAGATCATTTTGCACAAAAATAATTGATTAAACATTTTCTTAGTAGCTAGTTTATTCTCATTTGAGATATTGTTTAGCAACTTTTTTTGGTCACGAAGTAGATTGAGGCACGAAAAATAGAATTGCTTTTTTGACTCACAACTGTATTTTGCGTTGAAATATATCGCAGAAAAGCACATTGAATTTATACTATTGAATAGTATAGCATTGACTTACGAACGCCTTATATCGCCTTGTAACAAACTAGCCAGAAAGGACCATACATATATTGATCACATTTATCATCGTGCACTATTTATTTGACAATGCCGTACTTCATTATTTACTGATAAAGCCTTGGAAATACATGTACATAAGAGCGTGTTCACAATGCTCGGCACATAAGTGTAACATCAACATTAAACTTAACATTCTTCAAAACATATGGATTATGTATTTATTATTATGTAGGTTCAACAAAATAATAACATAATTTAATAATTTTCATCTGTTATTATAAAATGAAAATTAATGAAAATGAAAATGTTTAATGAAAATCCTGGTTTCTCTTTTTGATGAAATGGCCCAAAACCTGGAATTGTTTGCTTAAACAATGATTTATATCCATGACACATGTGTCTTTATCACCATATGTTTAAATGTCTTCTTTTCAAGTATGTGTGACATTAGGCTTACATCTTGTTATACAGTTTTATTATTGATAGATGCTGCAATATGCAGTGTTGAGGAATTGAATGCGTTAAGTTACTTTTTTCAAAGACTTTTATCCATGTTTGTCTGTCATATTTGTGACGGACGGACATACTGTGGGACGTAAGTGGTTAACTGGTTGCGGTGACATGGCCCGTTGGATTTTCATCATGAGACTAATTATACTTATAACCTCCGGTTGGGTCTTTGTTCAAATAATAACAACATTTTGTTACCTTTACTATGTTAAAAGGAACTTGTTATGTGGACGGACAAACATTGTGGGACGGAAAATAATTACCGAAATATAAAGGACCACAACAACCATTCTCCAACTTCCAATGACATGCCACTATTTTTTCTCACCTTTTCTTTCGATCAACCACTTAGTATTTCAGCTACCTTGTACAATTGTTCATGCAATTGTATTAGCTAAGTGGAAAATATACCAAGTGTGATTTTTTCATCTTTTTTGCATTTGGTTTTAATGAAGAAAACTGTCTAATTAAGCTGTCATTGCTTTGGAAGGACCTCATGCCAAACACCGTCAGAAACTAGAAGCAATATGACAACTGTAAATATGTATGATGTTCTTAATGTTAATGAGATGAACACTTTATTTTCATCCAAGCTACATTGATACCATATCAAAAATGTTACATTTTCTTAAGAAAAAATGGTATGATTTGGAAGATGCTCCCAGCGGGACTGTTGAACATGGCAGGCTCTTCAATTTTTCTTTACAGACATCTTGGAGTAAGGGCAAAATAGCAAGGCCCCTGTCTTCCTTGTAAAACAGATTTGTTTTGGTGGAAAGATAGGATTGAATGTCAGTTGTTTTTGTGCCGAGCATTGTCAACACGCTCATAAGTATAATTAATTAAAGGGCTACACATTTGGGGCACGGCTAATTTGTTGTTTCGTGTTCTTTATTCTTAAAAAAGTTTTACCATTCCAAACGTTACAAGGAAATTAATGTTTTATTTATTGCCAATATTTCTACACAACTTTGGATTTTTTACATGATATTAATTTTCCTAACTAATTTCCTTCAGTACCATTGTATTAGTATTGAAATTCAAACACACACTTATAAACCAAACAGAAACTTAAGAAAAACGCGTCTTTGAGCGGAAATAAGGCTATCAAATTCGGCGCTTTCATCAGTTACATCGCAACCAAGAAAAAACGTCATCCGTCCCAGGGATAGTGTGAATATGACCTAGTACATTGCGCTGGATAATTATTTTATTAGTGTCGGAATTAAAACTCCAGTATTTTAATAGAGTCACGCAAATCATTACGAGTGGGAGCGCCACAACCGTATACATGTATCTGCAGTCAAGGGAAACTCAGTACAACGATCTCGGTCAAATATCAGACCTTGCCAAATGAATATACTATATGACTATACCTTTTTAACATTAACATAAAAGTAAAACTATTAACATCTATTCCTAACGCAGTTAATACAGCGAATGTTTTGAAGTATTTTATAAATCAAACTATTAAAATGCATTCTCTGTTTGAATACTCGTTTGATATTTTACCCATAGCTCTTAATACATTAATTGTAACTTGTGTATTTTATGATCCATGAGCGCCCTACCCTGGTTTAGTAGCACATCGACGAAAGACGTACTTATTTCTGAAGCTACACATGATTCCATAAACGAATCTAGTACTTTTGATATTGGAGTGTAGAGCACCATATTACTGCAGTTATTAACGCTAACATTTGTACTTTTGAACAAGTTAGTCAGACAAAGGATACTAAATGCAGCAAAAATAAATACAGGTAAAATAGAGTTGGTGCAAACGTGTGTCTTATCAAAGTATAAACGTTGTGCTTTCTTAAACAAAATTAATGAGTGAATTAATACTAATTTTATTACACGGTGTATCTTATATTGCAATTCAATTGCAAGGTCTAGATTATTTTCTGACCCATATTATTTGTCTTCATTAGCAGAAAAAAGTAGTTAATTAATTTAGATCTGCTCGAATGACAATAATCCCACATTTTCACTCTCGACTGCAAATTGAATTCTTAACGAAACTAATGGAAGCAGACGTTTGCATTTTAAGAAAGAATGACTGCTACTTAAATCTGTTTTTTTTGCATTCATTGTAGCTTTTAAATGTCTAAATTTAATATGTCAGATTCACATATATATGTATAATAATAATATATTATCATACAAATCTTACAGTTTGACCTTAATGATTGAGGTCCATTAAAAGTTATTGAAAATAACTTTGATTCATTAAACACATAAAGCTTTTTGTTGATAATAGTTAAAATATAAACAAAAGAGCTGTTCAAATAAATCGTGTTGTAAACATTGTAGACAGGTCAAGGTTATGGGCACCATAAACAAAATTGCCCGTATAGAACAGCACAAACCACGCAGAACAACAATACGTAACAGACTTGCAGAATAAATATCTGTGTGTGTGTTTTAGACTTGTCAATTCTTTTTGTTTTATATTTTATATTTCTTAAAATGAATTATCTAAGAAATATTGAGTTACTGCCTGGGTACGGTCATACTTCCCATTATAATACGGAGAAGGAACACGATGATTGGCTAAGATAACACATTTACACAGGAAATACTAGTATGAGGTTTACCGCACATAATCGTACACAGAGAACCCCAAAAAACTACAACATGAAATATGGTCAGTCAGTTAAAATAAATGATAAATGTACATGGATGGCGACGCAAAAAAAAGCATTTATTAAGCAACACAACCATTACTGAGAGTCGAAGATTTGTAGCGAAGTATATTGAGTGACAGTAATGACGATTAATTGTGAATCACAATATATACAAATAAAATTGTTTAATCTGATGAAAGGGAAAGCCTTCAGAAAGCATAGCCTGCACGAGAATAAGAATCAGTAAACGATAGTGTTATTATATGGTATTTACAATATTAATGCAGGCTACGTGCTACAGTCATTATAATTCTTGAAAAATTACATGCATAAAACTATAATATATATTTTTAATGTTGTTGATGTTCATAACTCATAACTTCATTCCGTAAGTAATTTCACTTTTTATTTATTAAAAAAACATTTTTCAAAACTTAAAATTAGGGAAAACCCGTCTTTGAGCGTAAATAAGACGATCAAATTTTGTGCTTTCATCAGTTACATCGCAACTTAAAACATATCTAGCTATGAGTCCCAAGGGTGGTATGAATCTAAAGTAGTTCATTGGTAATTATTGCGGATGTGTAGTCATTAAGAATCCAAAATTTGAATGGAATCAGGCAAATAATTTTAAATTTATTCGCCGTAACTGTGTCTGAAGTATTGGGAAAATCGGTGTGAATGAAGTCAGATAATGCCAGTTTAACAAAGCTAGCTGCCAGGTTTAACATATAAATAGCAATAACGCAGCAATTCCTTTCATCAATTGATTTTATAATACTAAATGATAATACCCGTACTTTTGCTGCTTTAACATGTTTTGTTTTGTTTACCCAACCTATTTTAAATTCATTAATCGGATACAAGTTGTCTACAAAATATCAATGTTGTAATAAAACTGATGTAAGAGAAAATCCTCCGGAAGCAAAGCCTGCATGGGAAAATATACCAGTAAAACATTATCAATGAACGTCAAACAATGAATGAATGAATGAATGAATGAATGAATGAATGAATGAATGAATGAATGAATGAATGAATGAATTTTAGTTTTAATAGAGGTTGGTTACAAAAGTATATTTAAGCAAAGAAACAACGTTGTAACGTTTTGTGCAAATGAGATAATTAATCGTATTTTGATTACTCGTATCTTGAATTGTTTGTATTTCAACTGCACGCTCTAGATAATATTCTGACCCGTGTCATATAAGTTATCAATAGCAAATGTAATTTTTATTTCAATCCAGGTAGCCTGAAAGTCAAATACCCCACGTAAGCAATCTCAACTGCAATTTGGGTTCTTATCGAAACTAATGGAAAATTAAACTGATGAAAGGGAAAGCCCTCAGGAAGCATAGCTTGCACGAGAAAACATCAGCCTCGGTTTTATTGAAGTTGTTCATCAGTGGTAATGAATGATGCAAACTAATGCAGTTGTTTCAAAAAAGAGAGAAAACAAATGACTTTACCACATCGGCTTTTAGTTGCATTCATTGCAGCTATTCAATGTCAGATATTAATTAGTATCCATATTCAGCATTTGTTGATAAAAAATATAAACCAGATAGAGTAAAAACACGATGAATGACCTACATACTACGATTGCACGGCTTTTTAGCACTGTGTACATGCTCTGTGAGCAAACTAAAGTAAAGCGTTGGGCATGTTACGACAAATTCCGTATTTTAATGTTATCATATGAATATACGTTTTTTACGTTTAACTTAGAAGATCATCCTATACATATACTATGCTAATTGACGATCATGACACAATGTGTAGTTTGCTTTCTATGCAACTATCACATACTTTATAAATTATATTGTGTATTGCTGTTGAAATTATGTCAACCTGTCAAAAAAACAACAACCTAAAACAACTTAGTTTCAGAACCTTTGAAGGACACACTATTGTAAAGTGTAATGAAAAGTTTATGATCGCGGCTCAGGTGTGCCTGCGGGCCTCCAATGTACCCATTTATCATCTTTTTAGTATATTGTCTATTCCTATAGCGTAAACGCAGCTTTGTTTTATACCTACAGCCCTTTATACATCTAATGTGGACAGGCAGTTGAAATAAATGATAAATGTGAATCGATAGCGACGCGGAAAACACAAGCATTTAAGCAACACAACCATTACTCAGAGGACAAGGATTTGTAGCGCAGTATACTGAGGTGACCGTAATAAAGATGTATTGTGAATCATTAGACGCTCGCGTATCAAATAAACATCATTTTTTCGTCTGGGTAAGGGACTGATAACGACCTTACAATCTAATTTATATTATTCGAGGCCTTTCAACGCAGATATTGTCAAATATAATCCGAGATATCACTTATAAGTATGCATTCTTTTACAAAAAACAATGCTTAATACTGTGTGGTCTTTGTCGCGAATTTCAAAACAGTTAGTTTTTATTGTTTGAACTGTTTTGCCTCTTTACATGTAACATTTAGGGTAAAAGATACACTGATACTAATTAACTTCTAAATTATTTTAAGTGATCTCAAGAACGAACAATCGTATTCCAAATATTCATCCATAACATGTCGATTAATTGAGGCCAATCGAATATTATCGCGGTAAAACTATACGGTGATGGATAACCTTCAGCACTCATGTTTACACAATGTCGACAACAGGAAGCCATGCAATTTTAATTATGCAAGGTCGATGGCAGTCATCACAAAATTGAAACAATGCGAGGATGGCATGCATACATAACCATAACAATTTACTATCCTTTGATGGGAAGCAAAAACTAGCAAATAGTTAAAGTGCTTTGTGCAACTCCATTTATCACAATCACTTACAGTGAAACTTTATTTGACAGCAACATTATTACCACGCAAGAGAACAATTTGTTAACATTCAGAACACTAGCATTACATTATAAAAACGATTTTTACGACATGTTAAGTTCTAAAGGCGTTTTAAACTGATGAAAGCCCCCAGGAAGCATATCCCGTACGAGAAAACAGCAGCCTCGGTTTTATTAAAGCCGTTCATCAGTAGTAATTAATGATGCCACACCACTGACGCCCCCTAGAGCATGAGCGGAACTCCATTTTCAAATGTAAACAACATACATGTACACTCCATGATCCCAGAGGACCAGAAAAATATGACTACACAATGTTGTAGTACGGGGCGGCTTTTTACAGCCGCCACACAGGCACTAAACACCAGCAGTATTAAGTAATATTAAACTGATGAAAGGGAAAGCCCCCAGGAAGCAAAGCCTGCACAAAAAAAGCAACAGCCTCGGTTTTATTGAAGCTGTTCACCAGTAGTAATGAATGATGCCAGACCACTGACGCCCCCTAGCGCATGAGCGGAACTCCATTGTCAAATGTAAACAACATACATGTACACTCCATGATTTCTGAGGACCAGAAAAATATGACTACACAATGATGTAGTACGGGTTAAAACAGTTTTACACAATCGCAAATGATAATTGGACACACTAAGGTTGTCTTTTGTATGAACACATATCAATTGCGCCTTGAACGACGCCCGCCATGCTGTAGTGAAAGTCATGGGATGAAGTTAAGTGTTAATATTTGACATCGCCAACAAAAGGTAAGGTGCGACTAAAATGAACTCAAACAACATGGTATAGATGCAGATGAATGTGACAATGGACACGTTTTGTCATCCGCGAATCATGGTCCTGCAACCTGCTGGTTTCAAAGAAAGAAGGGTTCGAATTCAAGAGAAAACGACTGCACCTACCATCGAACGATTTACAGGCTTAGTGCTCATCACGCTACATCCTTAAAAAATGCTAAATTTAGTATACTCAGTCCTGCGGCGTTAAAGAAAATCGGCACTCGTTTCAGCGACGTATAATATATAATTTATGTTAGTTCATTGCACAGGTTAAGCTGGCTGTGGTTGTCGCGAGGGATTCAGGGCTATATATTCATTACTGCATTGGGACGACGCAAAGTTCACGTAACATAAAGTAGCGTTTATAAACTCCTTACGCTTCAAGCTCTAACATTTCTAAAGATCATTGCAAATGATGGTTGTTGTTGGTGCGTGGAATATAAACTAATATTTTTTTCTACACAGGGGACTTAAGCAATGTTCTCTTATGCAAGTAACATTTTTTAATAACTATAACATTTATAAATAACTAACATTACCATCTCTTAAGCATGATAATCAATTAACATGTTTTCAAAGACTGTGCTTAGTGCGCATTCAGAAACCTTTTCTCATTGTAATTGTTTGCTTTTTGCCTTTTTAACCAGGTTTTAAACGAAATCCAGTTATTGTAATGATTAAGTCGGCGGGCGGGCGGGCGTGCGGGCGCGCTGGCGGGCGTCAACATTTGGTTTCCATATTATAACGTGAGTTTGCTTTGGCCGAATGACATTAAACTAGGTGTGTTGATAACTTGTGTCATGAGGCAGCTTGTGATTGCAGGTGTCTGTTGCTAAAGAAAGGAAACTGAGATAGCACTAATCAGTTTTTAAAATTATGTTTCGTTCTGAAATAATGCCAACTTAAAATTGTAGCACTATATGTATGTTACAGAAGCAATGTCATTACACTATAATTTGGTAAATGCATATTCAAATTAAACTATTAAGAACAAAAACTGTAAAAAGGTATAATATAAATTGAAGAGATGTTCAAACAAAGAATGTTGTAAACAATGTAGATATGTCATGTTTAAGGGCACCATGACAAAATGGCCCGTACAAAAA
>Ga0224511_10004233_pt1 | contig 10763 bp, 9 predicted proteins | sample SF_May12_sed_USG_2_FD_169988 | JGI IMG/M metagenome (GOLD analysis project Ga0224511, IMG submission 169988) | Sediment microbial communities from San Francisco Bay, California, United States - SF_May12_sed_USGS_8_1 | ecosystem: Environmental > Aquatic > Marine > Sediment | place: USA... | reverse complement strand
CTAAACTGGGATAAGTTTTGAGAGACCCTGACCAGGAAAGAGTGGCTAAGATACCTATATCTTTGTGCAGTAAATTATGTCCCGAGTTAATAATGGAGGTATACTTTTGAGCACAATCATAGTATCTGGTAAAAAACAATCTGATTGTGGATGATAATAGTAACCTGGGTGTATATTAGTCCATTACGGCTTTTTACTTGACTGATGTTCGGTTTCGGCTGCAGGTGGCTCCGCAGAGAAGCTACAACAGCCAACACAGCCAACACAGCACAGTGGATCTTCCGAAAATGATTCATCACAGTCATTTGTTAATGAGGCTTTTTCTGATGCATTTGACTTCTACATCCCGCATATTCAATAAAACTTTCACTGGGAATTCCTAATTTGTCTCTTTTTTGAAATTGATGTTTATTTACCACGCACAAAATCAGTTTTCCAAACATTCACTTCTATTTCATGATGTCATTAATTTTTATATGAAAACTAGTTACTTCTATATTACTTATAAACAGTACACAATAGTTAGTATCCGTTACACAAGAGAGACAAGTCGAAATCTATTGTGCTGTTTGTTAGGCAGAACATGTACAAAGATTCTTTCTATGCGTTCACCGGCCTGTACTCCAGCGTATATAGGACTATCAGGATATGGGTTTAAAGTCTCTTTGGACAGCATCATGGTACCGTTTGTATCAGCGTTTAAGGTCATGTCATGTCCAATCGCCACCTGAAGCAACATAAGATTCATTGAAACAACATCCTAATACATTTTCATTGTTCTACATGCCAGCCGGCCAACCGACGGAGTTTGAGACTTATTCTAGAGTGTTACAAACTAGGAATTATGTAGTATTTTGCTCATGCCCTCGGCGAGAGCCCAACTCGACGAAGGCTTGAACCCATGATTCTTTGATATTGAGTCGGGTGCTTTAGCCTTGGAGCTATCTTGCACCGTATCCTGATTGTATCTGCACCTAAAGGATGGCTATTACCCACAGCAACATAAGTACAAAAAGACACAACATAGTGTCTTAGAATGGAAGCTCTTGCACTTTAATTTTACACTGACTCACATTTTCACCAGGATAATAGCGTAGTTGTAGCTGTGTTGCTAAAACTTGTCCTTTATGCACGGCATCACCTTCTTCAACTTTGAAACCTCGAGGAATTTTCCGGCTCGGAGTTCGTTTGTTTTTGGAAATTCCTCCCGCCGTTTTAGATGCATGCCTTACAAGAACCCCTATAACAAGGTATTTCATCCTAAGAAAAGTCACAATTTGCATTAACATATATAACATGTAGAGTCTATAGCTTACCTTCAACTCCTGAAATTGGGATTTGTGCTTAACAACAACATTGTTTATACACAAAAGTTGAAACAAAAAAACTCTTGAAATAAAAATGTCTGCTAAACTTGGAGGCTATTTACCAATCGACCTTTTCAGAAAGATTCCACCTGAGAAAACTATACTATCAAAATCAGATGTTTGTGTTGTGTATTTGCCTTCTACCAAAAATCAGATCAGTCAGTCAGTGACTGTCAGTGTCACAACATATATCAACTGGGCCAACTGTCAAAATGATGATGATTCATCAATTGATGATTCAGTCAGTCATTGACACTTCTAGCGACAGTGTTACCAGCTAGCTCAGCTAGTTGGCCAGTCACAGTGAATTATTCGTGCGGTGAGTTATCACGAGTGACTAATGATCACGATACCACAGTCCAGATGGTGATCTGTGACCGATTGACTCACTTACCCGTTACCGTCACCGAGCACTAACTAAGTAGTTAATAGTGAGTCATTGAGAGTTACTGGTAGTAGGTGCGAGGGTTCAGTATGATCCCCCTGTATGGGATTAGGCAAGCTTGTGGTAGCTTGCCAGCCTTGCCTGCAAGCGTGATGATATTGATAGCTTTCTTACAAGATTGTGGATAGCTTTCCTACAAACGGGTCGACAGCTTGTGGGGGGCATTTTAGAGCTGGTACCCGGAGAGGTAAGTCATGTCTAACTTACCGTCAGTTCGTTACAGTGACTTTGAGTGAATTCAGTCAATGACGAGTGACTGACGAAGTCACAATCAGCCACTGACGACTGACACTGAGCCAGTCACTCAGTGTCAGTATCACTCACTCACTCTCAGTCGCTGAGTGTGAGTGTCACTGTCAGACTCAGAGTCAGAGTGAGACCGAGAGTCAGACTCAGAGTGTCACTCACCACTGTCAGTGTCAGACTCAAACGTCAGACTGAGACTACTCCGTCACTAGTTAGTAACTCAGCAGTAAGTGTCACCTTACAGTCACAGTCACTGAGTCGGTCTCACTCTCACTCTCAGTCCAGTGTGACTGTGAGTGTGAGTGTCGCCGCGGCCGTCGGAACTCAGTATTGAGTGGAAGATCAGCTGGCAACGCATATGGACAATGGTTGACTGAAAATTGCCGCTCATCTTTCTCTATGGTAATGGTGCAATCTCTAAAAAACGTTTCATAATCCTTACCGGAGACGCCAAGCAGTTGTATATTTTGCATGAAAGGAGATCCTAACGGGCAAAACCTGGTCGCGATGGGAGTCGCCATGTTGCTATTAGAGGCCTTTTTAAAGGGACTCTACTTTAGTTGTCCGCGTTATAGGTGGGAGAGGCTGCAAAGTTGGAAGCGTCGTGAAAATAAATGACTCCATAGTCCATGAAGAAAAACCGAAAAGATCCGTACGAATGGAGCAGACAATTTCAGTGGCATATGGTTCCATATCATTGCCTGAATTTCACCGAAAGCAACTACAAGCCTCTTCTATGTTATCATTTACGAGTAACTTGAGGTAGCAGACTACTCGCTACTACCCTCCGGCCAGTGACCGAGCATAAAAATGTTTCTACCCTCATGCAGGTTACAGCATCTAGCTTATTGTTATCTTGGAATCTATCTATTTGAAGCACTCATAGCACTCCAGGAGAGGTGATACCCATTGATAACTGTTGCCTCACGCTTGCTCCTCAAAGGAACCGAAGCAATCAACCAATAGCTACACATCCGTATTACGTGGCTGTATTATTATGTGGCTGAGATGTTGATTTGATATACGCAATACCTTTGCATTTAAGGACAAGATAAGACAACTATACATCCCACTTCCCCCCTTATCTATTCTTTATCATGTTTATATTCCATTGCTCAAATCCCATAACACACAATCCACAAATTGCCAACCAACATATAGTAAAACACATATCATTATTTATCACACGCTACATATTATTTGTTAAAACAGCACACTGAAGAGAAGCTTAACCATGTTTGAAGCTACTCAGTCGCCTCTGTCATAAAAGCGCATGCGCTTCCAGTGAAAGTGCAGGCAGATGATAATTTCCATTCTACTATATCTATACAACAATACAACATGTACACAAAAGTACAAAACATTACAAATATAATATGGCTTGATAGGCACTCGGTCTAACTCCACTGGTCCTAAATGCCCGACAGCTCAATGTTAGATGATTTAGAATATGGAAAGCTTACGAGTGTGCTATGTGCCCACTAGGAAAATCAGAATCATTGGACCCAAGTTGTGATACAAAGGTTTGACTTTCTGGAATTGTGTTGAGTGCCACACTGGGTCTAGGCTCATCGCCGATTGGACTTCGTTCATAGCCTGAATACCGAGCAACGCTTTGCAGCTTCCTTGATGTAATTTTCACTGCTTTCTGGATAAAGAGTTGATGGAAAAGCTGTCGATAAGCACGGCTCATAATGCTGTATAGTATGACGTTGACAGTAAATGCTAGCAGCGTTATCAAATCAATGAGCTCGCCGAGGTACTCATAGACTGCAAACATGCGCGTTACCGCCACGTAAATGACAAGAATACCATGCGGCATCTCTATACATAAGAAAAGTACAACAACTGCTAGTAGCATACGAGTTGTTTGGATGTGTTCATTACTCGTTTTATTCTCTGATGCTCCCTCCGTGTGTAGACGCTTTCGTCTCTCCGTGGCTTCGCGTAGAATCCGTATGAGAAAAGCGGTGAAGAGAATCAATAGAATAGATGGTATGAACTTTCCCATCACGGCAAAAAGCCAGAAATTGAATGTAATTAGAGTTGTGTGATGTTGATTTGGTCCGACTGTGTAGGAGAGACACTTGACTGGGCCACCGCATAGTCGTACCTCTATCACAGAGTTCACTACAGAGTTAGGAACGCATACCAAAGCACTGGCAGCAATGGTAAGGCACCCGGCCAAGACAGCACGACGATAAGAACAAAGTCTAGCTGAGTGGATGGCAAACTGTACGAAAATAAATCTGAAGCATGCAGTGCAGATTATCAGCCAGGCAGCAGTCATATGCAACCAAACAGCGGTATCAGCGAAGAAGAGGAGATATCGGGCGTGATGAGGGCTATATGTATACAGAACCCCTAGATCCGCCTCTCGACGCACATTAAACAGGATGATATAGGGAATGTATATAAGCTGCAGCAAGAGTTGACAGACGCCTAGCATGGTCAGTAGCAGATTCACCTGATTCCGCATCTTAGGGTGAACCAATACCGCGATGTTCATGCTGTTAAAGACGAGCCCGATGAGGCATACACAGAGGGAGATAACTCCATGCGGACCGGTATAAGCCTGAGCGAACACTCCCAGAGATGTGAGAGAAAGCTCATCCACGCTCTCCGTAGTTAAATTGGTAGGAAAAGTCGTATTACTCCAATCCATTACTGCCAAGAGACAAGCTAATTCAATCTTCTGCAGCGTCAATGGTATGTTTTGTGATCAGTAATTAGATTCAATATTGTCATTCAGCTCTCCTTACTGTATTAATTACCGTAGACTCAAACAAGTGCAGTGATATTGGTGGTCAGCGTCTTCAAACTGTGGGTCCTGAATCTACAGAGAATGAGCAAACTTATTACTATTTACACAGAACAAGTTAAGTGTATAATTTGGTGATGCCTTTCACTTCCTGTTATGATTTGAAACCCCAGCGACATAAAGGAAACTCGCCGCCGAGGGCAGCACTATATATAGTGTATAAGAATCATCAGAGCGTAACGCTCCACTTCGCAATAACAGGTCAGCGTCGACAGGAACGACGAATGACCTGAAGGCCCTCTGCATGGCGATTGGTTTTCATTATCTTGTTTGTGAGCTCCTGAAGTAAAAACGAAAGTTATCTAAACAATAAACCACTGAAGATTCGTGTGAAAAAGTGTTGATTGCATGCGAAAAGCAAATTACATACCTCATGCAATACATACACTTGTATTGACTGCGAGTGAGGCGCTGTAGAAATACTAAGATGTAAGCAAAGGAGCTTGTATCACCATGTTTGTTTGCAGAATGGACTTGTGCCTTTCTGTCATACGATACATTATGTTCCATGATATTATAAATTGTTTTCTTACCGACTTTTAGCTCAATATCGACTTTGCAGGGTTTTATTGACAGTTGGGCAGTTTGCAATCTTTATGCTAACAACGGTTTATCTCTCCCATTGGCTGTCTTGACTATTCCAATAATTGCCTCATCACTTCATCACTCTAACTATGGATTTATGATATTATTCTATCTACACCTTAGTCTCCTTATCTCCCGTCAGAGTACAGTCATTGAGGAAGCTTTCTTCAATCCCGCCAACACACAAGTTTATCAGAGAGTTGCCTTTGATACTCCTCGTTTTTTCTTTGCGCCTAGTTTCGTGACAACATGCTTAGGCAGGTAAAATTCACATCTTCTGCTGCTCCCCGAAGCAGAAAAAACCGTGGCCTCTATTTTGGATGCTGAGGTTTATAATCTTAATATCACATGATCACCATCTGCTTTGTAACTGTTGGAATCTATTGGAATTTACTGGCCACCATCTCCTAGCAATTAGGTTCAATCTGCACGCGAACTAATTGATGGGATGAAGACAGCATTGAACATTGGTCACAAACTGCTCAGCTCAACCTATAATCAGTTTCTATTAGCTAAGTTTCTATAATAACCACCAGGAGGTACCAGTATAAAATGGGTGCCCGTGGTCATTCACAGGCGGTCCATTCAGCATTGACCGCCGATCTGTCATTTTGACTCTGCGCCGCCATTTTTCACTTCTCTCATTTAATGGCAAAGCAAATTTGTATGGGAATGTCAGGCTATGCATTTATACAGCAAATCGGGATCACTAATCCCATTTCGTTTATCTCATGTTAACTTTTATTAAACCCAAGAGTCGTCACAGGCATGACACTATTAGCGCACATGTCTAAAATCTAATAAAGTTAATGTACTCAACTCAACTCAATAACACATACCTCGGGCATTATCGGAGCAGCAAAACAGTCATAAAGCAGTCCTAAGATAACCCCGAGAAGGTAACATGCTCGGTGAATATATACCTACCTTATTGCTTGCTGTGTATCAACTCACTAGAGAGATTGCTTCCTCGTCAGCCCACAGTGTGTGGGGTTTTACTTCTGCTAAAACAGTTGGGTCGTAAAGTGCTACGGTACTCAGTTGGCCCAGCAACCCCCTGATTTACGCAAGTGGTTGAGAAGTATGCAGACACCAGCGCAACATAGTACCATAGGAATCATTGCCAAATGGACATCAAACAAATCAGTCAGGCATTTAAGGATATCCTACATATATACTCACGGCCAAATGGCTCCAGTGACTCCTGTTATAGCTAATGTCACAGACCTATACAAAGGTACAAGCACACCTGTAGAGTTACTATCAAAACCATTGAACCTGTACGATGCTATAATTATTATAACGAATGTGACATAAATGATGGTAGATAACAGCAAGAACAGCTCATAAGTGCCTATTACTCACCGGCATGCGATACATATAGATAGTTACCCAGCCAACTGTGACAGCCTTATTATATTCAATAAGTATAAATCGCGTCCAAACACGCGCTAACACGAGTGCAATAACAGAGGGGGAATGACTCCAAACATGATAGCCAGCATGCATAATGTCTGATCTAGCATGCACTGATTCGGGTACGTGGTGCAAAATTTGGACTCTAATACCAGAAAGGAGAGTCCACAGGATTTACCGTGTGGGGACCTCGCACCACCCGGCTCGAGGTCATACGCCATCACATTGGCCTAATGGCAACGAAACTGTTAGGGCTCGCTCAAGACACATCAGCAGCCCTATATAGGATGGCAGTATGGTTGTGTAAACGCATTATGATGACCATTCAGATGTGCAAAAGAAAAGCAGCATCATACAGTGCCAAACTGCTCAATCAGCCGATTTGTTTCGCTGATAAGTTATAGCACCATAACGACGATTTGTGGTTTTTTCTTGATCATGATCTAAATTACTCGGGTTATACTAATCACCCATAGCATACGCCCTCTAGTTATGACTTCATACACATGGCATGACATGACGCATACTCGTAAGTGTGAGACATTCTCGTGTGCTCCAATCCTCTTCACCCGACGATCCGCTTCATCGCCTATGAATTGCTACAGCATGCGCATAATTTCCACACTGGACTTTTGCCATTTGCATACCCGATCCGCCTAGGAATTAACACATCGTATGTAAAATTTCTCCGCTCGATCTTTGCCACATACCTGATCTGCCTAAAAATTGCTACAGCCTGTGTATAATCTCGACATTCAACTATTGCTATATACCTGATCTGCACTAGATTTGCTACAGCTTGCGCGTAATTTCCACATTCGACTATTGCCATATACCTGATCCGCACTGGATAAATATTATGCAGGAAAAGACTGACAGTCACTGTCAGTATAATGTTACTGGTCTGATAATTATTTTTGGCTCGGTTGTGACTACATGTCTATATAATGAAGCGTATTGACTTAGATAAAAAATGAACACCCAGTGACTTGTGTTTTGTGGCTATAGAGAAACCGCTGTACTTATGTCATGATGAACCTGTTTAAAGAGCTATCCCCCTAAGAAGAGAGGGTTTTGGCTGATTTGTTAGAGCACTCGCCATCGGGCCCAGATTCAACATAGCTTGTGATCAAGATTTTTTTAAACAACTCTCTCTGTTCACCCAGCAGAAAATGGGTACTTGGCTCTCTTCATGGCAGGGGAAAGTGAAGGTGAAGAAGAAGAGCAGGGAGACCCCTCATCAGTTTTACTGTTGCCGGTACGAGTTGGCTCTTTAAAAGTCACTTCACACAACCATTGGGAAGGGGAACAACCATTACCTTTCACCCCTGAGAGCATGTATGAGAAATATGGTTTGATTTAGGCTTACAAGTCAATGGGCTAAATCGTTTTTACCAGGAAATAAATGAATGAAGTACCAGAAAAGAATATTTTATAATATTATCACTTCATTTGTACAATGTGTAGAATGTGAATAAAATTGCAAGTACTATAGAGTATATCACAAAACGAGCACAAAATAACTACCAGCAGACTACATATACATAACTCTGTTACAATACAGAGTGGTGAATAAGTGCCAAATTACACTTTTAACCTTATCTGCCCTTTTACAACAACTGGCCCCAATTAGAGTATCCTGTGTAAGTTTGGATGAACCGCGATACATACTCACAGAGTGACATCACTGATGCTGCCTTTGGGGCTGCCGGCAGCACTTGGGGTAGGGCTGACAGCTGAACTGTCCATACTGTTAGTGTTATTATTGTCAGTCAGTATCGTAGTACCCGTGGTTTCCGAATCTAATAGAGGCCTCGAGGTAGGATGTGTGTAGTCGGCAGCCGTCAGTGAATGCCATTCGGAGATACATTGGTTAGAGCCTTTAGGTGAACGCTGGGCTGACATGCTCGTCTTCATCGAATTCATCATGCTTGAGAACCGGTGAAAGCTATGAGATCGAGTCTGTCCCACTTGGCAAAACAGTCGAAAGAATGTTGTACGGAATTGTCTACTCATGATTGTGTAGAAAATAAAGTTGACAGAAAATGAAATCAGGGTTATGATATCGATCATTTCACCGAGAGCGAAGTAGATGCGGGCATAAAGGTGGTTAATGTCGCTTGTCACCACAATGATGAAGATACCATGCGGTAATTCCACTATTAAGAAAATAACAACTACAGCCAACAACATGCCTGTAGTACGATTATGTTCTTGATGGCGACGCGATTCTTCACACTTTCCCTTATACAGTAGCTGCTGACGCTTTCTTTCTACTTTTCTCATAATCATCAACAGCATTATGGTGAGGCCGGTGAGTAAAATACATGGCAAAATTTTACTAAAGCAGGCATACAGGGCCATGTTGAAGTTTGTATCAGCCCTGGCATAAACTGTATATACAGTTTCATTCTCCATGTGTCTGATCTCACCATCTACATAGCAAGGTGCGTGAGGCACCTCAACTATTTCATTGACGACCCAGTTAGGTATGCTCAACGCGCCATTTCCTATGATGATAACTGCTGAACAGATGTAAGCGTTTCGCATTGAACAGTATGACTTTCCATTATTTACGCCTAAAGTGAGCCAGCGAAATGTGGCAACAGCAATTGTGTGCCAGACGGCTATGCTGTGACAGACGACGACAAACGAGAGACAAAAATAGAGGTAGCGAGCAGACGCTCGACTCCGCACGAAGTATGGCTCCAATTGGGGATCGCGTAGAATATGGAAGTAGATAGCCTGGGGAAGGTTGGTCAGCATGAGAGCGCTAGCCGCGATAGCGATCATCATCAGTAGAAAGTTTATCGGAGAGACGATCATTTTAGGACGAGAGAGTACGACGATGTTAGCGATGTTGCCGAGTATACCGAGAACACATACTGTGGAAGCTAAATAGCCATGAATACTACCATAGGCAATTTCAAATCTATCGAGATTATCTGGCATGCTGCATTCCGACATATTATGAAGTCCGTGCCTGTCGGTAAAGAGATAAAGCGGCTTCTCGGTGGCCTCCATGCCTGCAACCAAAGGACTATGGGTGATTTATGATGAGTAAAAGGTAATGTGATTAGCTGGCTGTAGGGGTACATTATTACATAGTGGAAATGAGCAATAAGAAACAAGTAATTGCTGTGCGAAAATAAGTCAGTTTTCATGCATTGACCCGAGTTAAACATAAAAGCTATTAACTTTTCCATCAATGTTTAAGACATGTTATTGTTATACAGGTTGGGGTGCATGGTGTACTAAATGGCTTTTAGTCTGATTGCTAGTGAAATGGACTAAGTTAGAACCAAGGGTGTTTCTGAGGCTGAACAATTTATAATTCATTATCTGGGGGTTAATAATTTAAGGTTTTCTAGAATCAGATGTCCCCAATTGAGACTTAAAAGTGTCTAAGCGAACTTACCATTGACCTAACAAGTAGCAAGACTAAGCGGCGAATGAAAACAGGACTTCAATGGACTGATAATGCACTGTTATTACCATACTAATTAGCAGCGCTATGAAAGATATAGCTACAAGCTCAGAAAGAAAACTACGTGGTGGTGCAACAAATTCAACAAACATCTGGAGGTCTATGTGCGGACTTACCCCTACTGTGATAATCTGCTGAACTGACCACTAGAAATAGTAGACTAGAAATGAAGTGCTTTTCTAGCAGAGAGCTGCCTCATTGAATACTTTGTCAACATGACCTAGCAGTCTCCAAACAGAAGGGTGTTATCATGAAAACATGGCTAGATACACTTGCTTAGATCACACACTCTGTGGTTACGTAGAGGTGGTAAGAGCGATGTCAAAACGCAATGAATTGAGTAAAGTGAAAGCTCCAAACTGATGAACTAATAGTCAAGGGGCAGCTCCCTGGAGT
>Ga0224511_10004232_pt1 | contig 10764 bp, 6 predicted proteins | sample SF_May12_sed_USG_2_FD_169988 | JGI IMG/M metagenome (GOLD analysis project Ga0224511, IMG submission 169988) | Sediment microbial communities from San Francisco Bay, California, United States - SF_May12_sed_USGS_8_1 | ecosystem: Environmental > Aquatic > Marine > Sediment | place: USA... | reverse complement strand
ATGAACGGTAAGCTGGCTAGAATGAGTGAGGGTTCGAATCCTTTAGCTTGACCAATAAGCTAAAGTCGCCTGTCCACCACCAAGAAGTGCTAAAAATGCACCTGACTGCATAGGTGCGGCTCAAAAGGGTTAAAAGGCCAGTTGCATCTTGCAAGTTTATACAACTCACCGATTCTTCAATTTCTTTTTGGATCTCAACAAGGTCCGCTTCGAGCTCCCGTTTCTTCTGGTTCATCACTTCTAACATCTCCGCTGACTGCTTATTAACGAGCTCAGACGTTTCCTCCTGCTGCTGTGCTATCACCTGTAGAGAGAACATGAGTGTGGTAACGCCACCATTTGGTGCCACTCCCATGCAACAAGTCGGGAGACCCAAAGTCCGAGATATATTCAATCATTTGCACACCGAACCTTAGAAAATTAGTGGATATTTTGTCTTAGTATAACTGTTTGACCTCGTATGGTTCATGACGCGATACGACACTGAAACATAACTGGAAGTGTTATTTTCAATCTCATTGCCCCCTTTCAGCAGTTATTTGCTACAGCCTATATTGCTTACAACATACTTTTGTAATACTAATGATGAAGCCATTACATTTTGGCAACATTCGTGACATTACAAGCCATTGGTAACGGTCATACTTTGTCAAAAACAAGGTTGGATCAATACCAAAATGGGGTCACCAATTATGAGCGGGCCCCTTAGATGCTTACCTTTAGAGTTCTGTTTTTCAGCTTCTGAGTGCGCTTAGCATCCATTTCCTTCTTAGCTTCCAGTTCAAGCATTTCTTTAGCCTAAAAGTCAGTAAAGCTGACATCTCCTGTGAACGCTTAGCCAACAGAGGCTTGCTAACAGAAGCAAACTCAAGGGAGTCCAGATGGTTGGATCCCCTAGGACACATTTGCTTAATGTAAAGAATAAAACAATGCAATAACTGTTTTAGTACATAAGCTAGTACTATTTGAAGCAAGCATTATCAAAAACTAAAAAGGAAACCCAATAAAAATACAATCTGCATTCATTTGGAAGGATATTGTAAGCCGTAATGCAGGTGATTGTAATGATACATGCATGCTTGGGCAATATCAATAGCAGTGTGCCAATCCGCAGTCACTTGCTGTCATTCGGGCAGCAAGTGGCACAAATGGATCTCGGGGTGCAAACATAGCCAGCGTAGCTTTTCTATGCCGAGTCAACCCAACACACCGCAACTATTTTTTCACCCACAGATGTGAAGAATAATATGTTTTTGGGTCCGCCTCTGCATGAACCACATTCCTGGCACACTATGGAATTTTCCGACTGCCAGGGACCAAATCATGCGTGTAAAGGCGGAGTCACACAAAGCAATGTCACCACTCAGGAATACATGAGATTACCTCTTTGACCCGTCGTCGAAAACAGATCTATCAATCAGTTGATAGCTTTCATTCAGTTCAACATTTTTACGGCCGACAATGGGAACTTTTACATTGAGCGGCTTCCAGGTACAATTTGGTTCGGTCTTTTCCACAGATTGAGCTGTTTACCAAGCATTTTAAAACAGGGATCGCGGTTCTATAGCATGCTTTGATTCAGTTGAATTTCAATTGTTATCACTACCAATACAGCCATATAAGTCTCGTTGCTGGGATTCAATATCAAAACGGAACGGGACATTCAATTCAACAGCTTACGGACTGAAGTTGTCAGTGGAGAGGAGAGTGTAATAGCCAGTGGATACCTGATCATAATCTTTGCCTTTCTTCTTGGTGGAATAATGCTTGTCCAGCTTGTTAGTGATATCCTTGAGTCTGTCCTCCCACTCATTTTCAGTCTCTTCAGAGACAACCATCTCTAGGTTTTCTCTCTCCTAGAGATGGAAACATCATGAAACTACGGAGGTGTCCCAGAAAAAAGGCCCATCACTGATTACCATTATGAATTGGTATGCTGTGTTTGGGCTACCTACTAGGTAATTCATCTCTTGGTGGAATGTTTGCCAAGAGCAAACAGGCAAAAGGATTGCTTGCAAATGACAAGCTTGCCACAGGTACTATGTAGCCTAGTATTAGGCCAGTGCAGTGTATAGATACTATAGTTTATCAGAGAGAAGAGCCATCCTGCGGTACAATTTTAAAGCAACTTTTTTTATTTGTCAGTAAAACTGAACCACCGCCTGGGTAGCGCAGGTAACAGTAAGCTTAGTGAGGAATATGTTCGGGGCACCATTGACAGAAACTCATTTAGTTGAGGAGATTCTATGCCCGTGTGATGATTTTTTGCCAGGAAAATAAGGACTAGAAGGCGTATACACCCTCAGCCCTAGGAGTGATTATATGTATACGATAAAAATATCCATTTCGGAGTTTGGTCATTTGTGGAATTGTCCAATCAACGTGTAAGCGGAATAGTGTGGAGTCAATTGGTGCACCATCTGGACAAAGAGGCTCCGATGAGCAGGCAGCCATGAATCTTGCTGCCATTATCGGCAAGACTTACGGCCTGGAACCTGTTGAGGAGTTGTTCTTCTTCCTCTCTTTGCTTATCTTCCAGCTCAGCTTGAGCCTTGCGAAGCTTCTCTTGGAGCTCATCTCTTTTGTGCAACTAGAATAGATAATATGGGTTAGATAGCGTCTGCTGACACTTGAGAGTATGTCAGTTGGTTCTATCACAGAATCACGAGGATATGAGGCGTACGTTCGGGACCAACATATTTAGGGAAAAATGAGGACACTGAAAGAACATGATTCGTGGGAATGCATGCATTGAGAATGAGCCCAGCCACGCGGTCCGATTGGACTGGATGACCGAGAAGGGCAATTAGGTCGCTGGAGGGAGAGAAGCAAAAAGCACTGAGTCCTAGATAGAAGCTAGCAAGTTCGACGGCATTCAAGTATAATTGGTCAACCCCATATACATCAGTAGGATTGTAGGTAGAAATTTATGCATCAGTGAATAGGAGTTATTCTTTGCCACGACAGTGTCAAAGTAACACCATGGTGTACAGGGGAAAACTTGGCAGCAACGGGGTCATTGGTAAGGTGTCAAACGCAAACCAGAAATGGCACTCATCATGCGAATTCTATAGACCCTCAATCAGCATCAGCCTACATGCGTACAAAACAGTGTCACCTACTATCTTTACAAACATATGGCAGTCCCTTTGACCGTGCTGCAATCAGGTAATGTACAACAGTTAGATCGGCTTTTGGGATGGCAAAAAAAAATGGGTCATGCCTTTGTCGGACAGGCACGGCTGTTCATTGAAGCGTGGAACTTAGCCACGTTCTAATATTCACTAATGTGTATGCCGTCAATGTGACCAACCGCAGACTGGAAATGATAGCCGGCTTAAGTGAATGCCAGACGAGAACTATACTCAAGTGACAAGTTACCAACAACTAGAACCTTGGCGTACATGTGTGTATTTCTGACCTGGAACTTACGATGGCCTCATTTGTTTTCATTAATATGTAATTTGGCTGAGGGATGCAGGATTTATGCATATACCTACCTACTAGTTGCGATTTTCGGTGTTAACTGGAGCTGTTAGCCCCTATGATAAGGGTATCCCATGAAAATTTCTATCTACGGCCCAATCTCAAGCCACTTGGGAAGAGCAATAAAAAGATTGTCTCTTTTAAATTACACAGTGTCTTACTCTAGATTGATACAACTGATAATTAATAAAAGCCGTTTGAAATAGGAGGCAACTCTTTGGGACGATAATTATGTAATCAGATGAGAAAATTGAAAACGAATGACAATCAGCTTTGGTGTCTCAAGTATAATTTCATGCATATATTTTCAGGTCAAAAAGAAACTAGGCTACAAATGACAAGTTGTATAAGGGAATTCACCATGCAAGAGAGAACTATAGTCTCTTGAGTGTCTTTGCCGTTTAATTCACTCAACAGCTCGTGGGATTGAATGATTCATGTGATTGACCACACCTTCACAAATAAGGTAGCAAAAACTCATGACCACACCTTCACAAATAAGGTAGCAAAAACTCAAAGGGAATCCCTAAAATATAGTGAAACCAATGGGGTCATTATATTTAGGTCATGAATAGGCCAGCGATATTTACATCCACCACACTAACATCAATGCTTGGCTAACCCAAGCTTGTCGGATGCATGGGTATCAAGAAAGCTTTCATTATAACTTACCAGTAAAGCTGGGTAAGAATGAACTTCCTCGGCTTTGCCACCATAACGATTCAGCTTCTGTGCCTCTAAAGCTCCTGTGATCCAACTTGCGTCACCACCAATATTAGGTGCTTTGATTGTGGAGACTTTCTTCATTTTTTGTGCCAGTTTTGAAAGCTCCACAAATGAAAGGACTCCTTGAGAGTCAAGCCCAAGACTCGTTCCCTTCAATTTTGGAACATGAGCTATGCAGTAGATCTCCGGATCGGTACGATCCACTGAACCCTTCTGGTTGGCGGGTGAAAGCGGAGTTCCGCAGACAGAACATGTGAAACATGATTTGTGGAACTTGTAATCTCTGCTAGATGTGACTCTTTCCTTCGGGTAGACAATCTTCTGACAGCGTTGACACTTGACAGCATCAGCATCTGGTGTGTTGAAGAGTGCTGCCAGCTTCTTGGCCCCTCTCTGGGCACTGTAGTCAATCTCACTGTTTCCATTGACAGCTGCCATAACTTTTGCTCTTCTAGTACTGCCTACTGACTCACTTCACACCATAACACGAATGACTAAAGCTTGGCTTACTAGCTGGCTGTCATGCTCACAATAAGATTGATTGGGGATTGGGAGCAACTCTGACTGCTTTCATATGCAAATGTATTCTGGACGTAGTGTATGGACAGTCTTAAGGTGTTTCATAGTAACTTCGATGGATGACGCCTACTGTCTATACTCACACACGCAGAACTCAACGCATGCGCCGACCAATGAGAGCTAGATCGTCATGGGAGCGCAACTCCAGTATTAACAGGTGCCCGTGACGCAGCGACAACTCGTTACGTGTGTAGTCCCGTGGGTGTACTACTATAGCAGGGACAAGGCCATGACCACAGAGGCGACACATAAACGTTTGAACTATTGTGAAGCTACTTAGTAAGCTAGTGCCTGATGTGATAATGGAACAAAGTGAATGTGGCCGTTAACAATCATCTGTCTGGGTTAAAATGTTTGAACATGTAGAATCACGCTCATGCCATTTTACATAGCAGCCCCATTATTTACTTTGCAAAGTTTTCAGACTAAACGGAAGGCTTTATTGTAGCATTCGTGAAATACAGGTACTGTTGTATCGACAACCATCCCGCTGGCTATAAATATATGCTTGTTCTAAGTAAACCAATTAATACAAGAGTAGTTTGTTCGGTACAGAAATTCTGTACTGCACTCATCAATCAGTGTAATTGGCTAACAATTTACCACATCGAGATCATTGCAGAATAAGGTGGCCAAGTACGCGTAGATTAAAGTACTAGAAATAAGGAAAATGTGTGTATATTTTTCTGCCTCTGGGTTGATCAGTGTAGACTAGATCATTCATTAGAGATAAAAACTCAAAGATTGTACAGGTGTTTATCTTCCCAGAAAGATCTCTTCGCATAGCCCTGCGAGTTCCCGGAGACGCTGGTAATAGAGTGTTCACTTTGAAGCGAGTATAGTGCAGGATAATTGTATATTGGCCACCAGTTGTTGGGGTCGATCATCCCCTCTCTTAGCTGAGTTAGCATCAGTTTTGTCTGAGACGGGTAGAGTTTAAGTCTATGCCGAAGAGAATCTCTAGGAATATAATCTCCTCGTCTATCGCGCTGATTTTGGATATGACCGCCTCTTGAAGTCTACAACAACAATGAAGCTTTTTTCTAACATCATGTTTCATTATTATGGCAAAGCTGCCAGATTATATATTTCTTTTCACCAGAGCACCACAAACGGGTCAGGCTTGATTATTTGTTCCGAGTTATGATCAAAGTCAGGAGCTCATACTCACGACGGGCACCCACCATGATCGGGATTCGAACCCGGGTTCACATAATTGCTAGCCCGGTGCTATACCACTGAGTTAGCTACGCTAGACTCCAATGAAATGAAATGATGTGATGTGAATGATAATCATTCTACATTAGGACACACTCAATCATTGAGGCAATTATCTACCAAATTTGATTCGGGTAATGAGAGGTAGATTCTTTTATAAGAATAAGCATGGTCGTATTACAAGCGTGTTTATGAAGAGGTTAACTTCAGCTACATATCAAACTGACCGCAATAAAACAAAATCGTGCTATGGGGATTGAGAGAGATGTGCAATGACATAAACTCTAACATAGCATGGACTGGGATGAGGTTGGTGCAAAATCAGGTGAGTGCTTGCGACCGATTTATAAGTGCAAAGGCAAAAAGAACAGATGCGACACACAGGTTACCTCTTTTAGTATCAACCAGCACATTGGCTGTCTTGATTCGTATTTGAGAGGCTGATATCTGGATGGAGATGAATAAAGCCAATAAAAGCTTTGTTATATGCCATAAGGGTAGTTTGAATCTAGGTGATGATTTTTCTTTTGTGGATAATTTGAAGTCTATTCTTCTTCACACACATTCACTCTCCAAGATTTTGGTGTGAGAGATTTTGATGAGCCAGTAGATAGCGTTCAGAGTTTATTGTACCCAAGCTTCCCAATAGAAGGCCCGACATAATGTCACACTGGCATTTCTCAACCCCAGCAAGTTAGACCTCCCGTTCGCATAGAGTTACCCTCCCTATGGTAATAATATATGTAGGCTGCATACAGACCCTATTTCTAACCTAATCACAAGACTGTGCATACCGAACAGTAAATTCACCATACGCCTGCTAAACACAAAGAATTGTGACAGGCAGAAGACAACTTCCATAGTAGGAGAATCACAACTAAACCAGTTTACAGAACAATGTGTCAACTAAAAATAAATACATAACGTATCCGCTGAAAGCCAACACAATCACGGGAGAGGGGAGGCTGAATGTTGTCCGGCGTTCACATTATTTATTACAGATTCACTTAAGTGACTTTTGCCAAAGCCTTAGAATGTGTACAGGGCCCTTTCTCTAGAGCCCTAAAAACCCCAAATTTTTTTGGTGTAAAAGCAGCTTTACCTGGAGCCAGTATACAGCTGGAGACAGTTTACCAAGAGGCTATTGATATGAATATATGGATCGGCAAACAGTCCGAAGTTACCATGCTGACCCCGTGGACAGTTTAATCGTGTTCTTACGCCATCAAAATGAAACAGTTTGAACTCGTTGCATGTAAATTTTGTGGTAGAGGTAGAAAACTGCGTAAAGTCAAGGCATGTGATACACTGGGAAACCCCTCACCGATAGGCATTGATATGAATATATGGATTGGTAATTGCCAATCTCAAGGTCAGGCAAACTGATTAGCTTCTGATGTCACAAATAGAAGTAAACTACCAAGGAATCACTATAATTGTATTGAGTTGTCTTTTGTTTATGTTAATGAGCAAACAACTCCACATTGGCATCAATTCAATTGCCGGAATTTACAGCGGGGCTAATGAACTTGTTCGTTTTGACGACGTAGGAGCTTCATGACTGCCTGCAGCGTCAGCCTTGTAATGCAAACTGATTGCTGATCCATATATTCATATCAATGCCGATAGGTGATATAAAGCTGGAAAACACCTTACCGAAAGGCTGTCTTGCATTTTGAGTTGGGCAGCTCTCCAGTAATCACAGTATTTACTGTGCTCATCCCAGCCATCCCGACTGAGTTTAGTCTGTGGGGCAGGTGGTAATGGTACATCCCATTCATAACCTCCCTTCAAACTCCGCGATGTGGCCATCTGTGGTAACGCTACCGTATGACTTCTAGAAAGGCCAATAACAGAGCAATAAACCTCTCATACACATGTACATGTAGTGTCTTTGGGCTCATGTATAGGATTATTGGTGGTGCTACACAGTTACGGAAGTGGCGCCTGAAGCGAAATGCAATGCATTGTTCAAAATTCTCTGACCACACCAAACACTCGCTCATAACATTGCTGATCCAACACTTTTGCAGTAACAGGCTGATTGATGTGCATGCTGCGTATATAATCGCTTACGCAGTTCCATCTTATATCCAGAACTCACTTGGTTCTGGTTGGGCGTCTTCGTTCTCTCTTAGATTGTTTTAGTCCCGGTTCCCAAAGATGACGAATCAGATCCTCCACAGCCTGGTCTGATGTGCTACAGAGATATTATGGGTACATTATTATCTGTTACATATATTACAACAATATTCCATCCACGTGTTCAATATGATAACCATAGTGGATATACATGTAGGATAATACATACTAATTTATACACAAAATAGCAGCCATGCAGCATTAAATATTCTAGGGTTTATGCCCACAGTTCCCAGCATATACGCCATTTCGTGGAAAACATAAACATCCTGTCAGAGTAGATGTATCATCCAAACGGGGACTTACTCATGTATTTTCCGATGATCAGGTTTAGATGCAGAAATCTCAGCTAAGTGTTTTTCTAAGAACTCATCACGCTGGCCCATACCCTGCAACAAATAGACCATTATAAGAGATTGAGCACATGGCGGCGTGCTTAGGAAGACAGAGAGAGATTTACCCCAAGATATCTAATAGGCCTATTAAAGCCATTTATAGATTGCTCCCTTAGAGGTTAATGATGTGGACATTTCTAGCCTAAGTTAACCAGTGTGGCTATATATACAGCAGTCAGAAGCCTCTTTTCGCGAACAAACTTAACCGATGCTATTCTTCAGTTCAAAGCAGTGACACTGTGTCTTTGTCACTGCTCTAAGTAAAATATAGAGCGAGATCTGGGTGAACAAATGTAAGGCTGGAAAGCTATGGAGAGCAGATTTATCATGGGCTCTGTGGTCATTGAACACGAAGACAAGCTGATGTATAATGATAAACAATGAGATGCATGGTGTCAATTCTGATAAGAACACAGTAGTACAACTGATTTTGGATGTCCAAGATTGAGGAGGGGTGATAAGGAATGAATGAGATTGGCTGATACCTTCAGTATTAAATTATGATAGTACACACTTTCCTCGATGTCTGAGGATGAAGTTAAACCAGATGATTTGTCAGGCTCAGCCCCATGATCGGATGAATCCTCCACTGAGAGAACAAGAAGTCAGATGAGTAGCAAGGGGACAGAGAGAAGACAGTAAAACGCTCGGTCACCAGGAGAGATAGTGTTACTGGTATGCCCATTTAAGTGCCCGATTGTGATGTATTTAAAAAAGTTGTGCATCTGAACACTACTTTATATTCAAGCACTCTTGCAATTTAACAACTAATTGAGCTGTAACATATGTACATGTAGCTAACAGTATGGAAGGAAGGTCGCTTAATGATTTTTATGAATATGCTTATCACCACTTTTTTTTGCTTTTCATCAACTTAAATAGGCTGGAAAGATCTGTTCGGGTGATGTGGTTTACTGGACTCAAAGGGGAGCTAACTCTAGGCTCAGAATGATAAGAAATGACATTTTTAGTTTTAGTTTGCGACTCGACCAGGTATACCATCCATGTGGGGATAAAGACCTGTTGAAAGGGACGCTTTCGGTGGCCTATTTTCTGTTTCTTGCTTGACATGTTTTCGTTGTGAATACCGTTTATCTCCACTCTTAGGATCTACAGTATCTGCTGATTTGGTAGGTGATGAAATTTTAACTGACTGCCTTTCCTCACCGCTGTTATGAAAAATAATTGAGGAATGGAAAAGGCATGATTATGATGAGGTATACTGCCAAAGGTGGGTTTTTCATGACCTCTCATCGTCTTGGTGGGGGGAGGTGGTTTCCCAGTCACCTTTCTCGGGTTCCTGGTTGGGGGTCAGTCAACCTAAGCCATTTGTCTAGACATCACCCATGGAGTGATTGTGGCCCTCATCTACTGGTCCGGACCTATACTGCGGTGGATTGGAGCCACGCTAGTGAGTATTTTGTCTTCTAGGTATGTGAGCACATGGTGGCCTATAAGCAAGTGAATGACAGACGGCTACAGTATGATGGAAACTCCTAGAGCATGTAGTATTTGTCATAGGTAGTCACATTGACATAGCGTTACAAAGATAATTACTCTGGGTTAAGATAATTGTCCGATGCCTTGCCCACACTTTGACTTGATGCTGGTGCTTTCACGGTAGCATAAGACGGCCGCGTGGGACCACGGGGAAAACTTTTAGAGGCTTTAAGCCCAACAGGATCGACTGCTGGCTTGTTCAGCTTGTCTGGATCATGAGACTGGAAGAGATGACAGAATAAGAACAAGGTATGCAGTGAGAACGGCAGAGTGCGCAGAACCATGTGTGACCGACTTGCCGAATTTCATCTGAGCTCCTAAAGTAACGAAGTCAATCTGAAAGGTTTCTGGTTTCTTTGACCCATCACATGGATACGCTGGTGCAACTCCTTCGTGAATGTTTTAGGGAATTAGACTGAGTTCTTGTAAAATTTTACATACCTGGGTGTTTCAGATTGAGGGGAGAATGAACACTAGACAGGCAACAAGCCACAACCAGTAAATCCTATGATCACTGAGATCATTGAACTGCACAGATAGTATAATACAGGAAGGGGATGAGGGAGATAGAGGATCACCGCTGATTTGCCGGGCTTCTTTTCATATACTGGATAAACGCTACTGCTGCTGATATCTGGTAGTGGATCCAGATTGCTGGACACTTGATGTATGGACATCATCTGGGAAACAGTGACCAATGTCAAGGGTGGTAACTGTG
>Ga0224511_10004230_pt1 | contig 10765 bp, 8 predicted proteins | sample SF_May12_sed_USG_2_FD_169988 | JGI IMG/M metagenome (GOLD analysis project Ga0224511, IMG submission 169988) | Sediment microbial communities from San Francisco Bay, California, United States - SF_May12_sed_USGS_8_1 | ecosystem: Environmental > Aquatic > Marine > Sediment | place: USA... | reverse complement strand
GTTTTGATTGAATATATGCTTCTCTCTACATCGTGTCAGCGTTGAAAATAATAATGAAAACTGAAACGTTTAGATGTTTTGTTTTTGGAATTTGTATAATATTAGTGTTCATATGTGCGTCTATGTACTACTCAATGTATTTTATAAATTAAACAAAGGAATACAGGAACTGTTGGAGAACAGATATACACATATTTTTTATCGAATTGTACGCCAGGTAAATGCCAAAAAATAGACGATTCGTATTTATCAACAAATCAACACTTAGTATCTAAAATTACACAATGGGGAAACCAAAATATGCTCAACCGGACATCTAACCCAAAATACAAAGCTTTCGATCTAAGGATAACAGACCGAGAGTTCAACGTGTTTATGGATTTGTTTGAAGTGTTTATGTCGACATGTGAAGCGAACAACATCACATACTTGCTGCTCGGCGGAACGTTGCTAGGTTGGCGATGTAGTGTTCCTGTGCCATTGTCAAGCGTGTTAAAAGTAGCCCCTGTTTTGAAATCTAACATCACTCTGATATGGCAATCAATTATCATCAGCTATGCAACAATCGCACGGTTAACCAACCTGGAAACACTAGATGCCTCATACAGCGATGACAATGTAACTTTCATTGTACATTTTGATGTAAAATAATGACTCACTATTCTAATAGTTGCTTGGTATTGAAGTTGTTTTATATGAGCCGGCTTTGATAATTCACCTTTATCCTTTCCAGGTGTAAATAAACATGCAAATCACATAGTCACCTTGATCCTGTCTTTTGATAAACATGACATTTTTCAAATTGAAAAAAACAACTAATTAACATGTATTGTTTTTTTTTTTCAAAATAGACAAAAAGATTCCAAGCTGCATAAATTAAAGTAATTATATTAAAAGCAAACATGTTAAAATGCGTATTACACACCAAGTCACACTAAACTGTACAAGAACAACCTTTCTTGTTTCTCATTTAACAAACGTATAACTCAGATAATTTAATATCATTCGTTTTATTAAACATAACATTTAATTTGTAGACGTATTACTTTCATACGTTATATTCAATACGATACATCATATATTTATGTTTCGTCTCTCGGGTTGATTAATATTATAATTAAAGCAAATAATTGTTTACTAAAGTGTCGTTTAATTGAAAGTGAGACACTTAAATTATGCGTGGGTCGTTTTATTCGACATTGTCCAAAACAGGGTTCTTTTAAGTAGTTTATGTTGTCTTTGCACTATTAAGTACTAGCACATAGAAGTTTTTGCTATGAAAATTCGAACATTTCTTCCTTCAAGATGTGAAGTCAACTGCAATAAGCAAAGAACAGAGAATTGCGTCTTAAAGAAATGTTTCAGTTCTTGAATATATTTTACAGTATAAACAATGCCAACATCCATTCACGTGTACTAGTAGTATTTTACAGCTGAATTGTCCCTTTATGTTTGTACATTGCCATAGAGAGATTACAATGTAACTACACTAAGATAGGATTTGGTGTTTGAGGCGCTTTGTGTTACTTTATATTCACATGTATTCTACAGCTAAATGGTCTCTTTCGGTTCGTTCATTGCCAAAAAAATATTACCTGAACGGTGCACAGGGAACAAAAAATCGCTTAGCTGTATGAGATTTTGTTTCGCTTAATATCTAGCTGGATCCCTTTTTGTTCTGCAGTTATCTGCCAATATAATTATATTCACTGACGTTTTTATTACCGTTGTGAAACATGCAAATCAACCATGTATCTGTCCTTTTCGTGATCCTTCTAACGAGATAATGACAACCCGATGAATTAGTTTTTGAAAGAAAACCATCAAGACAAACATCGTAAGATTTATATTTTCTGTCTAATACTAACAAGGATCAAGGAGAAGGCTTTTCCACATTGATACATACAGTTAATGTGAAAGCAGTATTGAATAATTCTGGTGAAATATAGCTTTTGCAAACGGGCAATTGGAAATGTGGGAGCTAGATGTCTTTTTGTAATGTTAAGATAAGAAATAATACAGCATAATAATAAGTGATCGTCGTAGTATAACAACCAGGGCGCTCCTTTATGTTTATACATGCTCATCTACACTTTGTAAATATAAAGGCAACGTGCTAGAACACGTTTTAAAACGTTATTTTTACATAGTTCAATGAATGGATTCGGTGTGTAATGAAGAGTAAACAAAAGCTTCGACTTCGACCACTTGAAGTTAGTTCAACTTTTAAGTTCCAATACGGTGATACAATGTATACCGAAAAAAACGCAAACGGAAAAAAAAATTGCATTACAATTTAGGAAATATTAAGGCCACAATGGATTGCATTAGGAAATCGAAGTGGATGTTTGTATGAATAAAACTAATAAAGAGTAATCAAATCGGTCATGGAACTTAATTTCACGTTGATAACATGCAATAACTATATTTATAACTTCCGTGTTTTTGTTTATGTGACATCTATCATGTATAGGACGGTCGTTACGCTCGTTAATGTGGATTTAAACTGTTAGAAAGATTTCACGACTTCCGGTATATCGTTTGGTTACGTGTTAGAGGACTATTCTTATATCTTTTTTTGTGACTAACAACCTCGCACCGCTTTGTCATATTCGCTATCTTTCTCATGCAAACTACGATTCCTTAGGGGATTAATACACGTTTGAATGAGAAAAAAGTATTCAATTCAGAAACCGTTTAAAGGTAACTCTGCGTTATTTATATTTTATCCAAAATAGCGTAGTCAATATCTTTCTTAAAACAGAGTTTCACGTCGTGTTGGAAGACACTATCTTTAGATAACTGATGGACAATTTGGCAGTTGTTACTCATTCAGTCAATTCCTCGCACAAGGTTCATCTTGGTATCAACATTTATGTCATTTATGTCATTTCATGTATTGGCGTCAGCAATGTCTATTAATGCATTTGCATTTGAGAGCGTCCTTAATAACATCCTATGACATGCCATAGGTGAACGAAATGAGTTTCGTTTTGTTGATTAGTAATAGAGCCAAATTGGTTTGCCAGAAAGAAACTTTGTTTTCGCTATATTAGATTTATATGTACGTACATATGTGCGTATATGAAAATGTCATTCAATCAACTAATAGCTCCTTGTCAAGAACAATACTTCACACTGACAGAACGAACGTCATAACGATCAAAAAAATTTCAAATAAAGTAAATGATATGATTTTAAAAGTAATACAGCTGTAGCACAGTTCATCAAGCAAACAACCCAATCGTTTGGGTACGGTATGGCGGTATACGCTTATTTGATAAATATCGTCAGATGCGCAACATAACATTATAATTAATATTTAAACATTGTGGGAACATAACGTGCAAAACATGATAATGCAAACTGAAACGCAAAGTGTAATAAATAGCGGGGAAACATTATGTATTGCGTTTTTACCAAATAATAAAACAAATTCGTACATTATTTATTCTGAGAAACAGGTACATGTACGTATTTAGGAAGCGAAGCTTGCATAGGAAAATAACAGCCTTAGTTTTATTGAAGTTGTTCATCAATAGTTATAAAATATGTCACAACAATGACACCCTGTAGGGATATAGCGGAATTCTATGTTTACACCGAAACAACATATGTTGCATTATCTCAACAATACGTGTTTATGTTTGATGTAATAAACTATTGGTATTTCACTGTAGTTAAATACCAGTCTTTTTCAAAACTCTGCTACTGACAGTATTTGTGTATCGAGTTTCCATTACAACTGTGAACAATACAACTCAGCAATTTGTGTTTTTTCTTGACCTCATAACGTTTTTTGTAAAGGCAATACATTTAAGTATAACTGATCATGGCAACTACACACATGTTTTCCCTGTGGTGGTTATAGAAAATCCAATTGATAGCTAAATCCTTCCTAGACTAGGACATGCACATTTGGCAATTTAACCTTGTTGTGTTCTTTTTCAACGACGTTCATTTACAAAATTCGGTATTCTTGTTAAATAGAGATAAATGACCATTGAATCTAGTACTTGTGATTTTAGAAAGAAATTAGAAGTTCTAGCAGACAGTTCACATCAGATTTATTGTAACATTTGTCTCTTGTTTTATAACAATATTGTCCTATAGCAGTAAAAGTAATACCAATAAAGTTTCGTTTTAAGAATACATAAAATGTATGAGTTTGAAGTTTGAGCCGTCACGTAACGCCAAACACGATACTTTTCTGTATTTAATTGATGAACGTGAATACATGCGTTTAATTACCATGGTTATGTACGAATATGCGAGTTGCCTGCTACATTTGTTATATTTTTGTTTCGTAAGCCTTAGCAGTAAAGCTTGCAACTGCGATTGGTTTTATCATAGTGGTCGTTGGCTCGAGTATCATATTGTATATGTATGAATCCTTTGAAATTCTACATGTTTATAATTAAACTCAATAATTCAAATTAAATCAAGGATAGCGCTCGTTCCCTCGTGCATACAACTTTTAAAAACATTATAAGCATCAGGAATGTGAAACGAACTTAAGCAGGTTTGACCAAAATGCTTAACGCATTTTTCATTCGTATTCCATAAATATTTGTTCTTGCATAAAGGTCCAGATACTGTAAAGTAAGATATTCAATACAAATGTATCCTGAAAAGAAAAACTGGTGTGTGGAAACAGTAGTATGCCTACAAGGAAACCACATATGGTTACCTGAATGCTATAATACCAGTAGATTCGGTTGGTTAGTGGGGTGCTACGTACATTTAGTTGTTTTTACTTAGGTTTTACCATGCACGCATAGAATTTTGTGTGTTTACGAGATGTATCTATTTATTTCTAGTTTACATGTTTTGGTGACATACCGGCCTACCTTTTCCAGAGCCGTCAAAATATGACAGAATGTATTTATATAATTATGTTGATTTCCACAGCAGTAATAAAAGCAAAATCGTATAAGCTACATATACATTGTGATTTCACTTTACAGACTGGAACAACGAAAGACACGAACCAAATGGTGGGACTGAATTCAACTGTGCGAATTTTTATCCGCCCGACTTCCGGTGGGTTGACGCGCCATGCTATGTTTCGGCCAGACCGATTTGTGAGACAAACAACAGGTACGTTTCAGCTGCAATGTCAGACAAACCTTTTTCTTGATACAAATGTACGGGTGTTTGACCTATATTTCAGACGATGTGATAGTACAGTGGCGGCATAACCAGGGACACATGCACTTGTGACGTTATCTACAATGTATCTAAGACTTGATTTGTAAGAACGAAAAAAAGCAAAATAGTAAAAAATAAAACTATGTTTGAGTTCCATGTTTCCAAAAAAGGAAATATATATTTCGAATATTTTTTTATTAAATTACCATGATTTGTTATCTGGCTGTTAAGCAATGGGTGTCGATGTGTACGTCGGTGCATATAGTGCAGTGTAATTAAACTTTAAACAAAACGTATACTCTGTATTACTTATTATTTTGAAAACTCAAACAAATACCCATTTTTAGTGGGCCATATAAAATAAACAAGTTTTTTTTCAGCAACATGTTTCCATTGAACGTTGCTTTTGTTTAAATTGAAATGGTCGTTCTCGCATATACACAATTATATACATGTATGCCTTTTAAATATAATGAATACAGCCAATTTGAATTGCAGCTTGTTTTCATTTTTTGATATTTTGCAGGCAATTTTGTTCGAAATAAAGCACTTTTTTATAAATAAAATATTTTAAAAATTTTAATCCCACCAGTGTTGGTGCGCTTGGTCGCAGTAGCCACGATGTGTTTCTATATGTAGCACGCAATAGATTTTAGTCCCCTACTGGCGTTCACACCGGATGGGACTATAGGTTTACCGTCCGTCCGTCCGTCCCCCTTGGTCGCAGTAGCCACATTGTGTTTCTAGATGTAGCCCGCAATAGATTTTAGTCCCCTACAAGTGTGCACACCGGAGGGGACTATAGGTTTACCGTCCGTCCGTCCGCCCCCCTTGGTCGCAGGAGCCACATTGTGTTTCTAGATGTAGCACGCAGTAGATTTTAGTCCCCTACCGGTGTTCACACCGGAGGAGACTATAGGTTTGCCGTCCGACCGTCCGTATGTTTATCCGTCCGTCCGTCCCTCAGTCTATCAGTCAGTCTGTCAGTTAGTCAGTCATTCTGTCCGCTAAACATCTGGATCTTTTGATAACTTAAAAGCTTTTAAATCTAGGCGCATGGAACTTGGTACATGTATGTGAATAGGTAGCATTGTGTACAATATGAGCGCGCAACATTTGGGTCGGTACCTTGACGTTCAAGGTCACAGCATGACCTGGAAGCAAAATCGTTTCCAGCCCATAACTACGTTATTTGAAGTCGGAGTTTTAACATTGTGTACATTGTAATTATAGTTTTCTATCTGAAAGGGGAATTAATTATAAATGGCAATAAACAGAAGCTTATGATAATTAAAGAACTTTTTGAGAGACCGGTAGTGGATACTGTATTGCCAGCAATACTATTAAATGCTTGTTTAATTAACCTTTTTCGTATTGAAGACGTGCTGATTGTCTGAAACGTTGTTGTTTATACTATATTTTGTACTAAAATACCTGCTTACAAAGTGATGCCTTCCAATCCCTTTGATTTGAATTGATGTTCGCGTAAGAGACAATGAAGCCTTGTTATACAAGTTGATTGCTGCAGCCATCAAATGCAATATTACAAAAGCAATAAATTAACATGCCTAGGAATTTTTAAAGACAACATTGGCTAACTTGATAATGTCAAATGAAGGTGGTAGTCGATCGAAGAGACAAATAAAAAACTGGCAATTTTTTGTGCTCTCGCCGCGTGATTTATCATTTCTTTTTATATGCACGGTTGTTGGCTATACAACAGGGTCACTCATGGTAAGCTTATGATTAATTATATCAAGATAACGATTAACGTTTTAACACATAACTAAATGTTATCATTCGTTGCGCTAAAAATATTTAAGAACGTAAACAGACAGGCGATGATGACACTTCAACGATAACATACATTAAAGTGCTTTTGCAATCTGTAAAAAGCAGTTGAATGGTTTTAAGATTCAACAGGGGACATTTGCCATTACTCGAATGACCAATACACACACACATTGCATATAAATTTCAATAATGTACTACATAATCCAAGTAAAAGCAGAGGTAATTCTAAATCTGACCTTTAAAGTGTAAGTAATGCTTACTAAAAATGACTCGGGGACCATTTTTTTCAAACCCACATAGAAGACAATTTTCTTATATTTTGAATAGACAAGAACGCGACCAATATTCGAATTCCACTTGATTTAAAATTGAACACGTACTGTTATAAATGATTATAATTGAGAGTTGCGGAACTGTCCATTATGTTCTCCCTATACGTTTTACCTTGCGTTAAGTGAAACGGCCACTGGTTTACAAATTTAAGCTGTCTTGGTCGGAGCCAGAACCTATCATCAATTACAGGACCACGGCAGTTAAATCTCAATTTTGTCTCACAAAGGATTAAAATACGAACGGCGATAAGTACGCTCAACTAAATATTTTAGTGTACATCGTAGTTCTTAAAACGCAATTACTTCATTTTCTATAAACAAAATAGCTTCTGTGATGCTTTTGTCATGACATGTTTTCTATGCTGAATTGGCCAATCTGTCTCAAATAGATCTATGTTCAGTTACTGTCATGATTATCGACATACGGCGGTACCTTATGACTGCAATAAGGTTGGGTTAGTGTCATACACAACGTGTGAGTGTTTTAACTGACCGCCGTAATACGACCATAAAACCATTAATACGGCGTTTAATCCATAACCAAACATACAAGGTTTTCACATCTACTCAGTATAGTTTACTAAGCTAAAATCATAGTGAAGGGGTTGAGTTTTTGTGCTTCTATGAAAATCATAAACTGGAGGAACTACAATGTTATTACGCTTCTTGAGGCTTACACTACGCATGGTAAATCATTGCAATATATAACTTGTTTTCCAAAGATCAGAACACTGTTTATAAAAAAAAATAATTTACATCTCCATCTCTAGCCAATTCGAGAAGACAACGATTGCAACCTCTATTGTATCGTTATAGTTGTTGAAAGATGAACTATTTCATTTCGTTGATAAATCGACAACTGGCTTGGCATTATTTTGCCCTTTGCAGAAATGCACTTCCTCAGATGCACGAAGCCGTATTTATTTATTTAAAGCCTTATATTAGCAGCTGTGCAAGTTAACGTGGTAAACCACACACTTATTTAATTATATCTCGTTAACAGAGACATTCTAGCAAATAAGGTTGTTAAAGGCAACTGAACCAGACGTATAATAGATATCAGCCGCAAACTTTTAAAGGAGAAAATTTGCCGACACCTGTGAGACTTTCATTTGCATAGGAATAAATCTAAGAAAAAGCGAGTCCGCATTGGGGAAAAATGCAGTCTTGTGTTTATTGAAGATGCGACACAATTGACGTCTCTAGAGCAAGATCGGAACTCTATCTGTATTCAAATGTAAGCAACATACAATATATGATCCCAGGGGACCAGAACAAATATAAGTTCAGAATGATGTAGTACGGGGCGACATTTTATAGCCGCCTGAATGTCCGCTTAGTGCTCTGGATAACGCTCTGAACGTTTAACGTTTTGGCTGCCGCCGTTAGAGTCCTGAGTGTTTGTGATTGATCTTATATAAATTATGTTTCGCATTGTTAATGTAAAATAAATTATCATTTTAATTAAAATATATCAGTGATTTCTTATTGTGGTGACTTCGGCTAAAACATAACGACAAGTAGCCTTAAGATGACAGTTTTGATACAATTTACTGACAAGTATCATACATTGCATTTTGGATCTGCGTTCCGAGATTAATATTACAACTGTTTTTACATTCATTCAATCATACATTCAATCAGGTTTATTGTCGCCAAAAGCACTTCACCCCTGATAATTTGGCAACAATACATAATGAAAACGTTTTATGGTAAGAAGAAAAACACGAGAAAATATTTAAAGTTTGTTTCAACAATTGGTTTTGTATTTGTAATTCTTTTTATCATATAGCCTAAACAGACCAAGGACTTATGTTGCAAGGGTTTTGTTGTACATCTTTGACGGTTATCTGTGATAGGAGAAGTCTACATAGATCCATAATTTACCAGATGTGAAAAAACTGAATACACAACATGGTGAAACGGATCCATAATGCCGTATTGCTTTTTGAATTAGAAAAACAAACGGACGCCAATATCGATTACTATTCCTTATTGTAACTGCAGCGGTCTTGATTAAATAAAGTCACAACAAAATGATTCTTTTTCTGAAACAAGACATCGCCTTCACAATTAAGGTCCTTTGTATCATATTTGCGAAGAAAGAAATACTGAACACATAATCCATATATGCAATATAACACTATTTTTCAGTTGAGAAATATATTAACTTTGTATTTTTATTAATTGAACGTGCTTTTAAATATTTAGACTTGCAGAGATTAAGATGTATCACTTTAGGTAAACAGCTTAACACTTCTTTTCTATGTGGTTCTGATTAAATGTATGCTGTTTTATGCTACTTATTCCTGTAAATCATATATTAATTACACACATGATAACATTTAAAATGTTGAAATAAAATACCCTACATAACTACAACTTTGTACAATGTACATGTCTGGTGGTTTATATTTTTTCTATCCACATCATCTTATATTTATGTGAAGAATTGCACTTTTTCGTGATCGATAAGCAGATATTAGTACATGTACGTTAAAATCATTGCCGTTATTGCCGTTATTATCTAATGCAGAAGCAACGGTGTTGAACCTATACGCAAAAGTCAAGGCCTTACATACATGTTTGACTCAAGCTGATATATTTACCACAATATATGACATACTGATTGTCATACTTGTCTTGATCAAAAAGGAAATGTATCATATCTTCTTTTGATAAGTATTACAATATAAGATGAACAAAGACCTAGTACTGAATATGATTTATTTTGGCAGTTAGAATATGAGTTAAAGAGATGTTTAAAGAATTGCAAGCATTGTCAAAGTTATGTACATTAAAATGATGTTCGTACACATGAATTCTGTTTAACACAAAACCTAGACATTTACATGTAGCTTATGAGTTGTAATAAATGCAAATAATACAATTGTACATACATAAAATTTGACATGAAATGTTCTACTGAATGCCGAAAAAATGGACAATAAAATCCTGTAAGTCACACGAATGTAAGGAATCCGCATCATAACCGAGTCGTTGTCCCTTTGCATTTAATTTATTTCTCTTTTCGAACGTCATGCTAAACACTTTCCGTCTTTACCTCTGTCACAGTCTATCAAGTATCATTTATGTTGTTTTCATATAAAAATACGGTGGTGTATTGGTCAGAGTTGGCGCGTGGATAATTGGTATGATGTATTGGTATGGATTCTATCTAATGGCAATTCCCTAGAATTTTGTTGTACTTTATGTTTTTCTTTATAACAACTAATGTTTTATTTCAGAAACTCTGTATAATACTGGCAACCGCTAAAGGCAGAGTTTTTTTGCCACATTAGATATTATCTGTGCCCGGCTTTATCTTTACACTTACATGTATTTTAACTAGATAAAACTAATATATTAATACCCATTGATTGTATAATAATAATAATAATAATAATAATAATAATAATAATAATAATAATAATAATAATAATAATAATAATAATGTTATCAATAATAATGTTACCAATGCAAAATTT